>Ga0209508_1000612_pt1 | contig 34291 bp, 33 predicted proteins | sample AD_UKC129_MetaG_FD_184427 | JGI IMG/M metagenome (GOLD analysis project Ga0209508, IMG submission 184427) | Active sludge microbial communities of municipal wastewater-treating anaerobic digesters from Canada - AD_UKC129_MetaG (SPAdes) (version 2) | ecosystem: Engineered > Bioreactor > Anaerobic... | reverse complement strand
CTTTAGTGGAAGTTCTGTCTAAGAGAAATATCCCCGGAAGCCTGGAAAGTGAGTTCGTCGTCAGGCGAGGTTCCGACCTGTTCGAAGTGAAAGGCATGATATTCCACACTATCGCTTCGGATGAAGACGAGGAAGAGGCGTAAATGACTTATATTATAGACGTAAAAGACGGCGAAAAACCTCTGGACTTCGTCGAGTACCTGTCGGGTAAAGGACGGCTTTCTTTCGACGAAAGTAAAGTTGTGAAACATGAAGATATAGACTCGTTTATAAAGAAAATGGGGGAGTGCGAAGCGAAAGTCATGCGCTGGGCACCATGGCCCTCCGAGGGGATAAAGAACCCGTCGAAGATCGAAGGGTCGAGCGCCCCGCAGACGGATGCTTATGCCGTATTGACGTTTTTGAACTACGAAAAAGCAAAACAAGACGAGGACATCGTGTCCGTAAGTAAAAAGATGCCACGTGAGCTGCACTACTGCATCGTCCCGTTCTCCGCATTCGGAATGCAGGCCATAAAAGACCTCCTGTACAGACTGTGGGCGCTTGAGAATTTACTGGGTATCGAGTGCCACGCCATGGACTTCTACACTCCTATATTCTAGTGATGAGCGCTCCCCGATACTATTGTTATCGGGGGGGCGCAAATTTATAAAAAAACTGGAGTCTGTAAATGGCAGCAGGAGAGACACTCATCAGTATGGACGCGAGGTTCAACACGCCTCCGTCTTCAAACGCCGCCACGTTTTTCACGAGAAACTCCAGGCCTATACTCAGGTTCGGCCCGGACACGGACAGCCACGCCATATTCCCGGCCATTATGCCGAAAAGTTATACGGGAAACGGCGTGGACGTCATTTTGTACTGGATGAGCGACCAGACAGCGGGAAACGTCATGTGGGCTGCATCTTTTGAAGCATGCTCTCCTTCCGGCCATGACTTGGACAACGACGATTTCGCTCAGGAGCAGTCACAGGCCGGAACAGCCCCCTCGACGAGCGGCGTCCTGACGTACACGACGATATCGTTTTCCGACGGCGTCCAGATGGACTCCGTCATGGCCGGGATGCCGTTCCGGCTTCGCGTCACGCGGGATGCCGACAACTCCGCAGACACATGCACGGGGCAGGCGCAGCTTCTGTTCGTCGAGGTGCGGGAGAGGAGCGCGTAGCGATGTATGACGAAGAGCACGACATATACATAACGGTCAACTTATCATCCGGCCGCGACTCCGTCATCGTGGGTCATACAAGCGGGACATTCGAGATGAGCGTGATCAGGATGGATGCCCGCAAACATTACCCGCCCCTCTCATTCTCCGGTTATTTCACGCTCTCCCCTGTCGAGCCGTTCGACTGCGACGTGTATTTCGACTCGATAACGCCCTCTTTCTCCGGGAAAGCCGTAAGCCAGTTCACCGGGGGGAAGAAAAAATACAGGAGTTACAAGACTTACCTGCAGGACGTCATAAAAAAAGTCATCATAGAATTCAAAGGGGAAGAGCAGGTATCTGTCCATGACATTCTCAGAATAAAACATGACCAGGGGACTTCTGACAGGAAGTACATGACAAATATCCTGGAAGGGATAGGGAAGATAGATAACTGGGATATACTGAGGCACGACAGGCACGGTGGTTTTGGAAGAGGGCAGGTCATACTGTTTATGGAGTCCATTCATGACCACTTTTCAAAAAACGATGACGATGATGCCCGTTATAAAGTCGGGATAACGTTTTCAAAAGGGCGTGACGGGTATTATGTATTTGAAGGAGAAAGCCTTGAGAAGGCATGGGAAAGCCTGTGCAACCGGGACGTAGATAAATACAGTTTTCTCCCGTTTTACAGCCCGGATTCCGGAGAGGGCGTCATCGTATTCAAAAAAGTCGTAGAAGACCCTCAAAACTTCATTTTTTTAGATATGAGAAGGTCAAGAGACTCCGGAAGACCGGTAATAATAAGAGGGAATCGGGAAAAGAACAGAAAAAGGATATTAAATGGCTAGATCTGTCATTTTACTCACGTATGGTCCGGGAAGGTATATGCCTTTTATCCCGGACATCTTCTCGTATTATAGCACAATAGACATAGACGTGACAAAGCCTTTGATGTCTCTTTACAGAGACCTCTGTCTTTCGTGCGGTCACGCGTTTTCGCTGGACACGGATGAGCAGCGCCGGGAGGCTATCGTCAAGATGAAGCCCGTCACGGACGCCTTGCGCAAGACCTTCGGAGACGGAGCTTTGGCCAAAAACGCTTTCCGTCTGGCTTACGACGCTCAGGACTTCGATATCGGGGTCATCCACGGGCCTCTGAGCGCAGCCGACATCCAGGCCGTGCGTGAGCTCTGTGCTCAGGGGGGCCTGATGTGCGAGGCATGGCTTGTGGCCACCGAAAACGATGTTCCTCCGGCAAGCGGCGCTGTGTTTCCCGCTGTCTACAGAAGGACGCCGAAGGGCTACACGCCGGATACGCTCATCGAGTTCGACAGGACATTCACGGGCTTTGACTCCTACGCCTCGGAGGAGCTGGCGGAGAAGTTGCGTGATGCGTTCGTGTCGTTTGCCGAATCAAACTCGGCACGGACGGCGACCGCCATGACGACCGTCTCCGCTCCGGAGCCCTCGGTTCCGGGCTCTTTCATTAGGGTGAGGCGTATTTAAAAGGCTATCATGGCAGACCTGTCACCAGAATATCCAGTCATCCGTGACTTAGGTCAGCTTTCGTATGCCCGCCAGCTTCTAAGGGTATACTACTGCTCCGGCCCCGTGTATATCTCCAACCCCTGCGCTTACCGTACAGGTCCCTCCATATGGGATATAGACACGCACCCCAAAGACATAACAAGCGCCGTTGCCCGTGACGCTGCGAAGCCTTTACTGCCCGGCGTTACGCTGCGCGTGGAGCTTCCGCCCCGCTCATCCGGTACGGACTGGACTTCTCAGGCCGCCGGTAAAATAGCCGACCTTGAGAACAGGCTGTGTCTTGCCGTGATGGATGTCGCGATGGATATTAGCGCAAGGAAGATAAAGTGCCCGGAAAGCGTACCAGATATCTATCAATATGCTGTATTTGCATGTCATGAGTATTTTTACAACAGGGGTGTAGGGGTAAATAATATAATAGGACTTGACGGGGGTAGCATCATCATAACCCCCAAACGTGACCTTACCGGAAGGTTTTACATATTCCGTGAGTGGAAACTCACGGTTGATTCTCCATCGTTTTCCATGATGGAGGCTGTTATCGGTATGCTTGTGTACCCGGATAATATCCTTGGTATACAAAAATCGACTATTTTAAGTAGTAAGGAGTTGTTAAAAGTATGAGTAAGTTAGGAGTTCTTTTTCTCGCTCTGGCCGCTTTCGGCCTCATGACTGCTTCAGTGCCGTCTTCGGCCCAGACCAGTGAGCTTCTGACGGGTGTGGATGTCGGCGCTCTGTACCTTGTCTCGCTGGACAACGGAAGGAGCGCCGGGGCTGTGTCGGCATCGGTCCCGGTCGTGAAGTTCAACGACATTCTCGGCGTGAAGTCGGTCACGTTCAACGTGGATGCTCTGGGTGTCGCCACGAAGAACACCACCACGTTTACGGCGGGTGGCAGTGTCACGGTTGAGGGGCTGAACAACACCGCTTTTCAGGTCGGCCTTGCATACATCCCGGCTGACAACATGAAGTTCAGTGCTTATTTCAAAGTTATCGGTGTGAGGTTCTAATAAATGACGAGAATGACTACAAAGGTTATGCGAAAGCCTGTAAAGTTCGGCAAGTACGTTGTCGACTTTGGTTCCAGTACACTTAAGTTCAACCTTATCTTCGCTATTATCGTTGCTCTTTTACAGATCCCTGAGCTGAATCAGCTCATGGAGTCTATTGGTGGCAGGGCGTACGAGGTCTTTTTGTCCATAAAGTTCTGGATTCTGGCCATTGCAAATATGTGGCTGAGGCTTAAGAGCTCTACTCCCGCTCTTATCAAGCAGGAGTAGAATTTTAGCTTTATTTGCGTAGAGGGGCCCTCCCCTCTACGCCTTCTTCCATTATAATAAAAAACTCAAAAAGGGGTTGTTTTATAGTGCCAGTCAAGATATCTCTGTGTATGATAGGTAAAGACGAGGAGAAATTCATCAAACCTTGTCTTGAATCAGCACTTCCGGTGTTCGACGAGTTGATTTTTGTTGATACTGGAAGTAAAGATAAAACGAAGTCCATAATTACGGAGATATGTAAAAAGAATGGTAAGCAGCTGAAGATAATCGACTCACCTTGGAGGGATGATTTTGCTTACCACAGGAATGAGAGCTTCGCTCCGGCCAGAGGAGACTGGATATTCTGGCTTGATTGTGACGACGTTATCGACAACCCCTCAGCGTTAAGAGAGTTTGTAGAGAATAATTCACAGAATATAGAAGGCGTCACGCTCCCTTACGACTACGCCAAGGATGAATATGGAAATGTAGTCGTAGTTCACTGGAGGGAGCGTCTTTTAAAGAACCTGCGCGACGGGTCTGGAAGGTGTCTGTGGAAGTGGAGCGACCGCATCCACGAATACCTTGAGTACCCGGAAGGCGTAAGGTTCTCTTTTTATGACGGCTGCCGAGTTATTCACAACAGGGATTTTGCAGCCGATAAGGAATCCTCATCCTCAAAGGACCCCGACAGGAATATCAGGATTCTTGAGAAGTGCGTGGAGGAGGAAGGCGGCTACGAGAAGGCAAGCTCCCGCAGGCTGGTCTATCTGGGCAACGAGTACTGGGCTAGAGGGAAGTATGAAAAGGCTGAAGAGGCTTTCAAAGCGTATCTTACAAAGTCGGACTGTCCTGAAGAGGCTCTTCAGGTGCATTGCAAGTTGGCCATTATGTGCCGCGACCGTGGGGATATAGAGGCGGCCTACTCCCATGCTTACAACGCGCTCCGGCTGAATGCTACATGGCCGGACCCCTACCTTCTTTTCGCACAGCTTGAGCTGAACATGGGCCGTTTCGATCAGGCCTATCAGCTGGCAAAGGCTGCTTCTGTTATGCCCGTCCCGAGCACTCACCTCATCCTGAACCCGCTTAACTATTCTTACGTCCCGGAGGCCCTTCAGTATAAATCCAAGTTGTTGAGCGGGGATGTTGAGGCCTGCCTTCCTCATCTGGAAAAGGTGATGAAGATACACCCGGATGAGGAGGCTAGAAGAGATTACGAGTTTGTTCTTAAGGAACTTGAAAGACGAAAGACAGTCGAGTCAGTCGTTCGGCTGGCTGGCTATATGAGCCCGGAGGTGATGGCAACCCTTCCAGAAGAAGTAAGAGCGGAACCTATTGTTCAGGACATCATGGCCGTCTCATTGGAAGAGAAAAAGAAGCCATCAAGGGTTGGGAAAAAGCGCCTCGCTATATTCACCGGGCCGCATCTGGAAAGCTGGTCTCCTGAATCTCTCAAGAAAGGTGGTATTGGCGGTTCAGAAACAGCAGTCGTCAATATCGCCAGGGAGCTTTGCGAACGCGGCATAGACGTCACCGTCTACGGCGAGCCTGGAGCTGACGTAGGCGAGCACGACGGGGTACTTTACCTCCCTTCAAATGCTCTTGGAAACCATGATAGATTCGATGTATTTATATCTTCTAGAAGAGCTCACATAGTAAATGCCGACATAAAGGCAGGGAGAAAGGTACTTTGGCTGCACGATGTATGCATTGGAGATTCTCTGACAAAGACGATTGCGGAAAAGTACGACAATTTCATGACTGTATCTCGCTGGCAGGCACAGCAATACATAAGTTTATACGAAGGCGTTACTGCAGAAAAGCTCATTATAACAAGCAACGGAATAAGTATATCCCTGCTTGAAAAAGCGTTCAACGAGTTCGATGGCTCTAAGGACCCGTACAAGTTCATATACTCCAGCAGCCCTGACAGGGGGTTGGAGTACCTTTTAGATATGTGGCCAGACATTAAGGAGTTGATACCGGAGGCTACTCTGGATATTTACTACGGGTGGGTCAACTTCGATTACGCGGCAAAGTATGATCCTGGACTTCGGGAACTTAAAGCCAGAATACTGTACAAGCTTGACATACTTAAAGACCTCGGTGTGAACCATCACGGCAGGGTGGACCAGGTTGAGCTGTATAAGAGGATGCTTGCTTCCTCGTGGTGGGTGTACCCGACTAACTTCTGTGAAACCTCCTGTATCACTGCTCAGGAGACAGTTGCTTGCGGGGTTTACCCCATCGTTAGCGACCTGGCCGCCCTGCCAGAGACTTTGAAAGGATACGGGACTTTAGTAAAAGGCTCTCCTGATTACCCTTCAGTGCGGAAAGAGTTTATAAAAGCGATACAGAACAGGATTGAGTTTCTGAAGAGTTCTCCTGAGGAGGCCAACAAGCAGGCTTCGGAAGCCGCGTCTAAAGTGCCGGTGTCGTGGTCCGAAGTCGCTGACCAGTGGTATAAGGAGTTCTTCTCTTGATAAAGCTTTACCTCACCATCAAGCGTATTTTAAACAGGATGGCACTTCCTAACTTCAGATTGTGTTACAGCTTTATTTTACTTTCTTTCCTGAACTTTTTTCAGGGCTCTATTCTATTCTTGAGTGGGGACCCTGTAATGGGGGCTCTATTCTGGCTCAATGCCATATGCTTTATGGTTATTTATTTTTCTACTAATCCCGATTTCAGTTAGAGGAGATTTGATGAACGTCCTTATAAAGCTCTCAGATGATATTCCTTTTCGGAATGACTTTGACTTTACTGAGCTCCACCGTGATCCGCAGATTGTTCTTGGACTTGCCGAATACCTCGGCGGTGAGCATAACTGCAACGTCGTGATATGTGCCAATACAGGGGGGTTCAGTAGAGAAGAGCCGTATTTCGTTCTTCTGGACAGTGGTCATTTTGAGGGTTGCCTTAAAGAGAACGAATGGGACGTTTTCATCTCTTACTCTGACCCCACGATGGCTGTGCACCGGCATCCGCTCCTTAAATCTCGTATTCGGATAGAGTGGGCCGATTGGTACCGATGTCAGGCTGACATGACCTCAGTCCCGAAGGATGTAGCCATTGTAGCCATGTCGGATTTTCACGCCAGACTTATCACAGAAGAGAATCCGCTGGTTAACCCGGTATACGTGGTCAGACCCCCGGTCATGATACCTGACGTTCCTCATATGGACCGGGACAGTTTGACATTTTTCTACCCGGCAAAGGCCTTAGCCGGTCTGCACAACTTGAGAGACATATGGGAGCACATCCTTGCCGAGGAGCCTGATGCTGTCTTGAAGGTGCCTCAACCTTCTGAAGCATATGCCGAGATGGTGAAATATTCGCACTTTGCGGATGGTGAGAGGGCAAGGAAGATACTGGAGCTTTTGAAAATGCCGGGCATTTCTTATGTCCCGGATTCTATAGGTTACGAAGGTTTTCTGGAAGAGGTTGTATCCTCCTCTTGTATCATCTATCCGTGTCAGCCTATTCAGCCTTATGAGCTGTCTGGATGCTGTGTGGCTAATGCACTGGCTCTAGGTGTGCCGGTCGTTTGCAGCGATTATGATTGTCTGCCAGAGTTTAGCGGTGAAGGGATGGCTATTAGCCTCCCGGTGGATACTAAAGGAAGTGAACTTGCTAAACTCTGGAGCGTCATATGTCTTGGTGCCACCACGAGCTTTGTTTCAGAAAAGTCTAAGATAGTTGATGGGCATTCATTGTTGAATTTCAATGAAGGCTGGATGGAAGTTATATACACGGAGCTTGACAATGGGGATGCTGGTGACAAAGAACATGAGGGATAACGTTAAAGCCAGGAACGAAGAAAAGATAAAAGAGCTTTACCACAAATTCGTACCCAAGGTCAGGGCTATTCTGAAAGACCTTGAAGGGCACGGGTACGTACCTCTTATTGTATGGGCATGGAGGTCTCCGGAAGAACAGGAAAGGCTTTATAAGCAAGGTTCTACGAAGATTAAATACGGATTTCACAATGTCTCTGACCGTCTTGGCGGTCCTGAAGCTATGGCTGTTGATATAGTCGATGCCCGTTACATGTATAACGCTCCGAAACGTTTCTGGTTAATGCTTGCTTCGAGTGCCTTAGCTCATGGTTGCGAAAGTGGTGTTTTGTGGACTGGTTCTAACATCCTGCTAAGAAACAGGATTATGAAAGCGATAAAAGAGAGAGATTTCTCTTATAACGGGCCACTTGGATGGGACTGCGCTCATGTGCAGATGCTTCCAAATTCTAAACTGTCTGCTGTCAGGAAAGGGTGGAGACCTTAATAACTGGAGTTATAGTATATGACGGAACAGAAGGGATGGGCCCCTTATTCGGTAGATGAATTCATAAATGATTATGTAAATGGCCTAACAAATGATGAACTCGCTTCCAAGTATAAGGGGTCAACGGATCAAATAAAAAGATATATAAAGAAGCTAAGGCAGCAGAGAGATTTACCCGACAGAAAAGGACTCTCTGCTGCTTTTTCTTATAATGCGAACAACGTTAAAAATTCTTTCGTATCTTTTTTACAGAAAGCAAAGACACTCAAGGAAATAAAGAAAAAGTTTGGGGATGAGCTGGCAGTTAGCCTCCTTGAGGAGGACTATGAAGGATACAATTTGTTCGTTCAGATAGATGATTACGGAGATGAATGCTACATTCTTCTCCCCGAGATAAGGGATGATATCGAGGTAAAGAAGAGGGAGTGGTCATTTTACAATAGCTTTATCGAGGAAGACGGAGCAGCGCCTATAAGGCAGGCTTATCATTTGGTCAAGTTGCCTGACAGGCTATTCTCATATCATGAGGATAAAAGAGTAGATATAATACCTCTCTACGATGTCCATTATGGCCATTACGGGCATAAATATAATAAGTTTATCGCTTATGTTGAATATATAAAGAACACGCCAAACGTTCTTACCTTTTTAGGGGGAGATCTGTTGGAGAACGCTTTGGATGACGGTAGGGGTATGTGCTATGAGCAGGATGAACCACCCCAGACACAACTGTCTGAGTTAATCAGGATACTTGCGCCAATAGCTCATAAGTGCCTGTTCATTATGCCGGGAAATCACGAGTGGAGGACATACAAACGTTCCGGAATAGACCCTTCATATTTCATAGCTAAGAAGCTTGATATTCCTTACTTTGATGGCCCGGTGTACTGCTCTATTGTCGGTGCGGGTCACAAATGGAAGATGTATGCGTTTCATGGGAGGAGCGCAAGTCAGACTAAAGGCGGTAAGCTTAACAGTGCGGGAAGGCCGAGGAGATTTACCGATTTCGTCAACTGGTATGTTTCCGGGCACGTACATGAGCCGGTTCTGGACAATGAGACCTGCATAGTAGAAGACCCGGTGAACTGCAGGTTAGTCTACAAGACACAGTGGACCGTCGTTTGCCCTTCTTTCTTGAGGTATGAAGGCACGTATGCTTACCGCTCAGGGTATCCGCCTCCGGGGAAAGGTGGTGTAAAGCTTTCCATGTACGCAAACGGGGATTACATAGCAAAGCTTACAGAGCATTGATACTATAAAGTAATGAGATGGCTGAGCGAGATTTATCAGATTTATTGGTACCGGCAAATGCATCCCTCAAGAGCGCTTTAGGGGAGATATCTAAAGGGCTCTTACAGAGGTCTGCGTCTGCCGTAGAAGCTCAGGCAATACGTGAGATAAGAGAGCAGCTCAAGGAGCTAGAAGACGAAAAGATAGTAGATATCTATACGTTCCTTGAGCATGACGATTATTTAGGGCTTAAGGGGTTGTACCCATGGATTAAGTGGGTACTTGGTGTTTTTTATTATCCCACTGAGCATTACGACCATACTGTCTATAGGTGGAAAAACAAAAGAATAAAGTTTCCTGGATTTAAAGACCTGGGTTACTCAAAAGAAGACGTCGAGCTGATGAAGTTCGACGAACTCGTGATGATTATCGGCCAGCGGACTGGTAAAAGCTGGGCAGCCGCCGCCGTTATTCTTTATGAGCTCTACAAGCTTCTTTGTAAAGATGAGCCCACCGAGGGATTTGACGGTGTAGCCCCTGGAAGCCCAATGTGGCTGTCTGTCGGTGCTACGTCCCAGCTGCAATCACAGGGAACGGTCTGGCATTACGTGACGGGCTGGTTCAACTCAAGCCCATGGTTCCGGCGTTATTCTGATAAAGCTTCCAGACTTATTTTACCGGACGGAACCCCTTCCTTTACTCAGTCCAGTCTAAGGATTGATTTCCACCATAAAAATATCCATATGGACTGTGTCCATAGCAGGTCCGGTGGTCTACGTGGCTTCACGAGATACGCTATAGCCCTTGACGAGATAAGTCACTTTGATGAAGGCGACAAGCGAAGCGCAGAAGCCATGTATGACGCCATGACAGCCTCCACCAAGACCTTCAAAGACAATGCTGTAAAAGTGTCATTCTCTTCTCCTTTGCATGTGGCAGACATGGGAATGCGGCTTATAGCCAGTTGCGGAGTGAGATTCAGCTGGGAAGGTTACGAAGACCTCGGGTTTGATTACCTCACGGAGTTTGATGGCAGGGAGCTTGGGGACCCGAACCCTAGAATGCTCGGCTTTCATTACCCCACTTGGATGCTCAACCCTGAGATAGGGTTCGACGATTTTGAGTATGACTTCCGTACGAAGCCTGAAGCGACATGGCGGGACTTCGGTGCCCTGCCCGCTCAGGCTGAGGAGGCTTTCTTCTCGGATGCTGCTGCAGTGAGGCAGGCATTCAACCGCACAAAGCCGTGTCCTATCAATGATAAGGGGCAGATAGCCGACTGGTTCGGGCCGGATTACAGGATAAGCAATTATCACCTTCACGTTGACGTTGGTGCTGGTAAGCCGTCCAACTTCGGTATAGCTCTGGGTCACCCTGTTGTGTACCATGAAAACGGAGTAAAGAAGCATAAAGTCGTTATAGACCTTGCTTATTCCGTTAAGGCCAATTCAAACGGTGAAATGAACTTTAAAAAGGCGAGAGAGATTATAGACGCTATAATAAACAAGTTTCCAATAGCGTGTTACTCAAGTGACGGTTGGAATGACTTAGAATACATGCAGAAGATACGCAATAGGGTAGGAAGAGTAGAGACTATAGTTGTCGACAAGATACATTACGATGAGCTCAAGACAGCTATATATGAGGGCTCTTTTGAATGCCATGCAAGCCCTCAGGCTGAAGAAGAGTTAAAAAGACTTGGGATCAAGAATGGTCAGAAGATTGTCAAAGGCGTAGGTTACACCAAAGATTTAGCAGACTGCCTGGCTGCAGTTTGTTTTAGATGCAGACTTAAGTCTTTTGCAAAGCACGTTAACGGATTTGCCACGATGGGTGTGTTTGGTGGTTCTTCATATCAGCCTTTCTCTTCTGTAGGTTATTAATGGCCTTTCCCTGGGTAAGTAAAGGTCGGGAGTGTTGAGTTGGATTACCTGACTAAGGAAGTTAATGATATAAATTACAAAATAGGTCATTTTGATGAGTCAATACAGGAGTTGAAGAGGGAGACTCAAAGGATAAACAACAAGCTTGATTCCTCAAGAATATTTGAAAGGGTAACTGAACTCGAAAGGAAGATATGCGACCTTTGTACAGTATATGAAGACGTCAAGCACCTGAAGCGTTACATGGTTATCATAATAATATTATGTGTTTTAATTGTGAACTTCTTTTCCAAGGGCGCTCTCCTTCTTACACTTCTTGAGATTCTCAAGCACATTTAAAAAAGGAAGGTCTTACTCTGATGTTACTCAGAAGTCTATGGTCGAGATTTGCCAAATTATGGGATGATCACCTGTTTTTAAACTGGGCTATATACATATCGTCAATACTGCTCATATTGAGTGTATTGGCCAGTATGTATGTGCAAAGGAGTATAATAAATAACTACTATAATAACCACAGCGAATCTATTGTAGAAAAAGCCTACGCAAAAGATAAGAACTAAAAATGGAGTTTAAGCTTTCTACCAACAGGGCGCTGTTCAAGCTGTCTCAACAGGGCGGGGTTACTGCTCAAGTTCCACCCCCTGTTCAACCGCAGCAGCCTTCTATGCCACCCCAACCACAGGCTCAACCACAGACTGCCACGCAGCAGCCTCAGTCGCCTTTCAGCTTCTTAGATAGCATAGGCCAGGAGATGCCCATTACCTCTTTTAAAGAGGGGGACGTGGTTGTTGCCGTTGTTGGTCCGATACGGGCACACGTTTTTGTATTCGACGAGATAAAACAGAACGGTTCTGTCTATGGCTGGAGGGCTTACGGAAGAGATCCGTCCAACCTTGAGCAGGCAATAGAGGCCTCACGTGATAAGTTCCTCAAATGGACCTTGAGGCCGTCGGACCCGAGGCTTAAACCCAGAAGGATACTTCATGTATCTGATGTCGTAAAGGCGTACAAGATAACGGACCTGTCATCTCAGCTTCCTTCTGAGCGCGGGGGACCTCCCTATGATACGACATCCGGCTTTCCCCCTCCCTCAAGGCCCCCGGTTGAGCCTTCAAGGCCGGAGATACGTAAGGCGATAAAAGAATCAAGGCATATCATATTTCAGTACACAAGTCTTAGCGGTACGACCTCCGAACGAAGAGTTCAGCCTTTGTATGTCTTCTTAAGCAAAGCCGGAAAAGAGATACTCCTTTCCATTGATGTAGGGAGAAGGGCATATAGAGCGTTTAGAGTAGAAAACATTGGAACTATAAAGCAGGGCGCTGTCTATAAATTCGACCCTAAAGAGAGGCTGAAGAAGGTTGACAGGACCCTGACCAAGATGAGGAAAGAAGGTAAGACCGATTCCCTTATATATGAGGGTCTTTTAGGTTACAGACTTGTCCTTAAGGAAATAATAGAAGAGGATAAGAAAGAGGGTAAGAAGAAAGACGACAAATCGGAAAGGGATAAGGATAAGAGTAAATCTAAGGGGGATTAAATGCCAGTATACGATTTTAAATGCTGGAATAAAGAGTGCGAGGATTTCAATATAGAGAAAGCCTACGACATGACGGTCAAGGAATACGAGGAGATGCTCTACATAGCCTGCGAGTGCTGTGGAGAGCCTCTTCATCGCTCCTACTCCTCAATGCCAGCAGTCCATTACAAGGGATTGGGTTTCTACACTACGGATAAGGAGTATGAAGACCAGATAAAGCTGGCAGAGGCCATAGCCGACAAGATGTACGAAAAGCGTGCAAAGAAAAGTGTCGAACAGGATAGCATCTCTAAGGATGACTCTTTCTGGGAGGAGCTGGCCTCTCAGGATTTTGCTAAAGAGGTCAAACGGCGGGACTATTTCGTTCCCAGAAAGCCGACTACGGTGATAAAGAAATTTGAAGAGAAGGCTTCTACGAATATAGTCAAGTAGATTTATTTGGTAAATGAAATGAAATCAGGTGGTTTTTTAAGATACCATATGGCCGAAAGGGGGACTCCTTACGAAGAGGGGTTCCGTTATGTCACAAAAGTTCCCGAACGTTACGGGCTTTTGTTCAAATGGAGTGGCCCTATGGTCATGGACCACTGCTTTGTTCCGTTATCGGCGGCCTTCCTTGACAGGTCCGGCAGGATCATAGAAGTCAAAGACATGGAGCCGGAACCTTATGCACAGGCACCGTCGAGAGTTTATCGCTCTTACGTGGAGCCTTATATGTTCGTCTTGGAGGCTCCTAAAGGCGCGTTCCATGAGTTAGGCTGGGGGCCTGGCGATATCCTGGAGTGGGATGATTCTAAAGTCTATAAGAAGGAATGCCCTGTCTTAGAGAAGTCCGGCCCTGTAGTCGAAGGGCAGGAGTTCTCGGTAGTGTCCCTCCCGTCTAAGGGCCTTGACCATGACATATGGGATGTGGAGGGGGGAAAGGAGGAGCCCGATATGAAGCCGGAGGTGCAAAGGGAGATACTTTCCCGGCTTTATCGCGGGCTTAAATCTGCCGGGTTTTCCAGCCCTGAAAAGTGGGTTGCAAAGGTACTGATAACGGGTTCCTGTACGACGAATCAGTTTGATAAGGATTCAGACATAGACGTCAATGTATTTGTGGATATAAATACGTTGAAGGAAGCTGAGGACTTTTCTGGTTCAAGGCTTGGTAAGTTGGAAGGAAAACCCAACTCCGACATATACGGTTACATAAAAGACGTATTTATACGGGATATTTCCGGAAAACCGCTTTTCACAACTGAGCACCTCATAAATTATTTCCTTTCGGTCGGTGCTCTGGACATGGAGAACTTTGACTCTGTTTATGACCTCATTGACGGAAAATGGGTGAAGCCGCCGTTCTTCGCCCCGAAGGACTTCGACCCAGAGGTAGTCTTCCCTGAAGTATATCAGAAAGCTCTGGATATAGCAAAAGAGTTCGATATAGAGCTCGGGACTATTAAGAGAGACTCCATAAAGCTTGAGGAGATAGTAAGAAGACTTCAGGATGCCAATGAAGAAGATAGGGCGCTCATAAAAGCCAAGCTAAACACGATAGTTTCCAAGCTAAACAGCGAGATAAAAGAGCTTTACGCTAAATATAAAGATATACATGCCAAGAGAAAAGAAGTATTCTCTAATGACATAGACCAGCTTCGTGATGAATATATGAAGTCCAAGAACTGGATGCCAGAGGCTATCCTGTATAAATGGTTGGACAAATGGCGGTATTTGAAGCTGGCAAGAGAGCTTAATGCTATATGGAACAACAGAGATTCTGATTTGTTAGAGAAGATATTACAACTTCGCAAAAAGTTGTCCAGCTCTTTTAAACTTAGCAATGCCACACAAATGGGCATGACAACAAATATCTTCAACACTCAGAACTGGTCAGACATTCCTGGTGTAGAAGATAAAGAGGTAAGGCTTTATAATGACTTCAATAACGTAATAAGGCCTTATATAGCTCAGATGATAATCCCTGTTCAGGGCAGTGAGGATTCTGCCGAGTTAGCTTTAAAAGCCATATTGAAAGTCCTTACGGATTACTCTGAGACGAGGAAGGATACCAAGCTCTCTATCATAGACAGCGGTATTGACCTTAACAATAAGCCTTATGTCTATCTGGATGCAGCTGAAGCGGGGATATTTTATATATGGATTGACCCTAACGAACTTGAGTCTAGGCTTGATTCTTTCTCGTTGAATTCTATAAATATGGAAAAATCCTCCAACCCCAAAGAGGATAGGTTTTACATAACAATGACTGCCTCTTCTGGTGTTATGCCAGCTGGCCTTCAGGATTTTATATTGAAACATGGCCCTTACTTTAGTGAGTACGTCATTAATTTCCCGAAGTCTGTGTTCTCGAATCATTTATCTAGCTATGTCGGTTTTAACAAAGCATCAGGAAGAAACTCCGCTATAGTACCGGCTAACAGCACTTTAGCCAAAAGAGCTGCGGAGAGGCGATTAGATAAGATAGTCGTTGTAGCAAGGCGAGATGAACCGATTAACAAGGTAAACTCCGTTTTACAAAGATATGGCTACGAACTAATTGAGCAGTACTACAACAATATCAACTACAGAGCTGCTGCTTATGCACTGAACGGCTATGCTTTGTCCAAAAAAGCATCTTCTGTTGAGGAAGATGAGATAAAAGACAGGGCAGATTTCATAGCCGACGCCATTGATGCTTCCGGTATAGTTGGAATAACCTACAAGGATTCGGGGTGGGTAGGCTCTTGCTTCAAGATTAATGAAAATATGGCAGTTACCTGCCATCACGTTCTCTTAGATGGCGTAGATATAAAAGATGTTCGAACCAGTGATTACAGCATACGGATAAAGTTTGGGAAAGAAAGACCAATAATAGCCAAAATTTACGATTTTGACGCGTCTTTAGACCTTGCATTGCTGATATTTGACCCGGACCTTGTTTCAGCGGCTCCTTTACCCATAGCGGACTCCAAAGATTTGAGACCGGGTTATCCGATATATGCCGTAGGCAGCCCTGAGGGGCTGGAGTCTATAGTGAGCCAGGGTATTGTGGCGTCGACGCATAGAGAGATAGGAGATGTAGATAAGGCAGACTCCTTCTTTATCAATCTTGAAATACACCCTGGCTCTAGCGGTGGTCCTGTACTATCTTATGAGAGGAGAGCTGTAGTTGGAGTAGCCAGAGGTTCTATAGGCTCAAGTGAAGATAATGACTGGATAAACTATTGTATATCTTCCCATACGCTAATGAATTGGTTGGATAGTAAAGGCATACCTTATAAGGAAGCGGAGTAATCGGGCCATGATTTACAAAACAGGAGAATGTGACGTTACTAGGGTTTTTATGTCAGGTGACACTAACACCTGTCTTGAGTGCGGTGCTTCTTACTCTATATTTTCTAAGGAGTGCCCTAAGTGTCATTGCCCTAATCCGTCACCGATTATTACAGATGCTGTAGTAGCGGATGATGATGGAGAGATATCCTGATTATTGAAAAATGATACTATACATTACAGATTATCCGTTAAAAGCTCTAGTAGTTGTCCCGGTTTATAGCCGGGCATTCTGATGAGTTTTTGACAGGTGGGTAGACTGCGCGTGTGGAGCATCCCTCGACAGGGATCACAACGCCGCGCTGAATATCCTTGGGCGCGGACAGCGCCTTTGGGGCGAAACGTGGTCGGCTGCGACGAGCGTGCCCCAAGAAGCTACGCGACTTCAGTCGCTGTAGAGTGTCACGCTGCAGAGTAAAAACGGAGGAATAAAATGTCTACTGTCTTAAATTCTCCTGCGAGGAATACTGGTTACATCACTCGCTACAATTCTAGGGGACAGGCTGTTGTCATCCCCGTCGGTTTCGCCCGTGGGCTGAACGCCCTGCGCCATCTTGCCAACAACTGTGTCGAGCATGGTTGTTATGTGGATGCCGCTAATAACGGCGCTAACCCGACTCTTGGTGTTTTCAGCGTTACTGAAGGCGCTGTTCGTCAGCAGGGCCTTGTCCGCAGGGTGGCCGCCATTCAGTACTTTACGTTGCCGGGTAGCGTGAGGCACGTCGGTTACGGGACCAGCCCGAATAAGATCACGGTTTATGTCCCGCCGATTGCTACCACAGATGGTACCTATATTGGCACCACGGGGCGTTTCCAGTTCAAGCTGAACTCCGAGTTCGTAGTCCCGACTGTTGCTGCCAACGTCACGACCTCGGGCAAGAACCCGGTTGTTCCCACCGGTGCCGTTGTGCTTGCGCATATTTACTATAATTCCGCGCAGCCTACGACCTCGGGTGCCACTATTGGGCGGGACGTCATTGACAACAACGCAAGGCCGAAGCTGTTCGAGCCGGTCGGTATTTGGTACAGGTAAAAATTAATATGAGCGCCCCCTGATTTATTCAGGGGGCGCTTGAAAACAAAGGGGTGTTTAGAGATGCGTTCTTTTAATCGAATAAATCTTGCTGGCTCCAGCCAGGAGAAAAGAGTGCTGGACAAGCTTGCAAGTATAGTCGAGAGCTTAGCTGAAGCTGATGGTTTGAGCTCTAACGACCCGTTTTTCTCAAAGATAGAGGACGCGTTCAAGGCTAAGGCTGCAAATATAACAAAGGAAAACAGCATCCCTTATGATTACGCCGTTAAATCAGGGGCCCTACAGGATCAAGGTTTAGGTGTTTTCACATCGTGTGAAGACGGGAAGCTCAAGATATGGCGTGTGGTTAACAGTGAATCGGGCCCTGTCATAGTTAGGGATGCGGAGCGCGAAGCCGAGGACGAGTTGATACAGAAGTTGATGAGTTCTTAATATATACGAGTGGGTGCAATACGATTGTTAAGGTGAAAATAAAATGCTAGGGAAAAAGATCATAACACCGAGAAATTCTGTGTATAAGGATAGGTATGAGAGGCTGTTTTCCGGTGAAGGGGGGATAGAGAAGACCTCCAGCGCTGGTGAGCCTGCTGACCTGTCAGCTTTTGTTGACGAAAAGGAAATAGCTTCTCGTATTCACACGAGTAACGCAATCCGTTACACGCGGAGGATTCCTGTATCTTCCGAGAAGAATATAGACCAGACTTCCAAGCTGGTGCGTGAAGCGGAGTCCGTTTTCGGGAATAATGCTCTGAACTTTCTGCGGTCGAAGCTATCTGAGGCTGGAGTGCCCTCCACCGTAGGCCTGAAAGTCTCCTCTATTGAGAATACCCAGACGAAGACCGTGGGTCTTTTTAAGAAGAGCCACGTCCTCGCTTACGGGGACGTCAAACTGGAATTGACTCACCCCGTTCTTGGGAAGAAATCCGCCTCTGTGAATGTCGCTTGTGATGATGGGGTTTACGTTATCACAAGTGGGTTCAAGATGGACAACCGTCAGTTCCCTATCAACAAAGATGGATGGGACTCCATGGTGGAGTATGCTAAGAGCTGCCAGTCTAAGAAGGAGCCCGTTCACCTCGTGGTACGAAAGTACAGCCATAAGTTTCCCGAGGGGTATTATGAGTCTCTAGGAAGCTTTGAGAATGACGTTTCTGTGGAGGGTATGCTCAGGGCTAACGGCCTCATCGTGAACAGGATAAAGGTAGCCGGAATAGGTAATGCTATCGAGCCTTTGATCTTCGATGAGTCGGATGCGACTAAGGTCATGAAGATTGCCAAAGCTCTTCAGAAGACTTCAGAGGGCAATGTTACTGTGGTCGCTGAGGATGGCTCTGAGGAGGATGTCGTTAAGGACGTGGTGGAGAACGCTAAAAAGAAACCTGGAGAGGACAGCGTTTCTGTCACGGAGACTGGAGGCGGGGTTGCCGTAACCGGCCCTAAGGAGGCTATCATCCCCAAGAAGAGCGCTGAAGGCGTTCCTTCTATGACGATAAACGACCTAGTCGCGGCTGTTTCAAACGCTATATTAAGTAAAAATAAGAAGTATTTCTCTAAGGTAGACCCTCAGGAAGCTAATGCTGTGTTGAGGGACGTTATACTTCAAGTCGTAGATGAGCTTACCGGTGGTGCTCAGGTAGACCTGAATGCACTGGATAGGGATACTCTAACTGAATTCTTTACAATGGTATATGATAAAACTCAGGAGTATGTGTCGGAGCTATTTAAGTCTGATGTCTTCTCCGGAATCGCTACCGGTGAAAGCTCCGAGTTCATCCCTGACGTGTTTCAGGATACCGGTGATATTGATGAGCCTGGAAGCGCAGGGCAGGCTAACTGGTTAGGAGGAGTTCGGTTAGCCGGTAAGGGCGACCCTTACTCCACCGGTTCCAATCCCGAGCCTACTCGTAATGCTGGCCCTGCTTCTACTAAAGCCAAGCTTGTCGGGCCTGCTGGAGATCAGAAGATAGAGAAGAATACCTTCACTGATTCTCCTGCTAAAGGTGGTAAGCGTGAAGGTATTCAGGACCATACAAGCATTACCGACAAGATGAGCCCGGCTACTTCGATGGGCACACCTACTAAGAATGCGGGACCGGCGGCTACCAAAGCGAAGATGACCGGCCCCGGAGGTGACCAGGATATGTGGGCCAATGAGGAGCCGACTGATGCTCACCTGCCTGAGGGGGCTGGAACTGATGAAGAGTTCCTCTCTCGGGATAAAAAAGAGCAGAAAGGGAATGTCGGTGCCTTTTTGGAGAGCTCGGGTGAGGGAAGTGGCGGAGCTGAGGCTATGAAGCTTGAGATGGGGCAGTATGGGGGTGGCGGAAACCTTACTGCCGGTCCTGAGTTTATGGAGCGTAAATCCTCCCGTGGCCTCAGTGATTTCCCTTACCCCTTCTAAAAACCAAATACAGAACGATGGGGGGCTATGGCGGTAGCCCCCCACAAATAAATCTTTAAAGGGTGATGTAAAATGGCGGGGTTTTTTAACCGAGAAGACCTTATAAAAAGATTTACCGGTGCGCAGCCTGAATCTAATAAACCTAAAGGTAGAGTTCCTGGCACAAAGAAGATGGAGAGGTGGATCCAGGATTATGACAGATTTGAGGAGAGAAAGCGTCCGGAAGTGGTGAATTTGAAAGGCGCGAGGCCTGGCCAGTGGGTCGTCACTAAGGGCAGGGATGTCGCTCAGATAGTCAAAGTAAACCCCGCAGTAAGGCTTGCAGACGGGACTTGGGTTCAGCCGTCGGTAGAGACTATAGACATAAATGGCGGAAGCCTTTTAGTATTTCAAGACCAATTGAGTGGATTATTCAATACACAAGAGGACGCTTTGAGCTACGCAGAAAACGTTATCCCGAAGAGGACTAAGGGTAGTCGGTTAGAGAATATAAAGAACTACATCACTAAACTTTGTCAGAACTTACCGGCTGATGTTAATCCGGCTACAACGAACGTTCCCAAACCTAAGAATGTAGCTGTTCCGACTGATACTACCGGGCCGGTTCCTCTTGAAGAGGCCGAGTCAGAGAGCGCTTTAAGCCAATTGACCGACGCTGCTGGAAAAGCTATTAATGACGCCCAAGAGAGCTTTAGGGAGACTCAGAAGGCTATTGCTAGGAACAGGGCAGTAGCAGATATGCTTTTAGCTAAAGGCCCTACCGACCCCGGTGCTGGGAATGCGCCTATTATGACTTCTCAACCTCCTGCTAAGGCGGCCAGCGTTCAGAGAAAAAAGAATCAGAAAGGGGACGATGAGGATCCCATCGCTTCCTTTATAGAGGGTTTTCGACGTAGAAAAAGGCAGGAAGAAGAGAAGTGGCAAAAGGCTCGTGAGGAACTGTTTGGGGTTTCTGGAAAGCCGAAGACTCAGCCAGCACAAACGTCTTATGCAACACCGGGTGCCCCACGAAGGCCCGGTTCCTCTCTAGGACGCCTCAGACCTGCTATTGATACCAGCAGTACTTATGAAGAGTTCGCTGGGACAATAAACGAGCCGGGCTTAGCCTTACGTGGTAAGTACGTCATAGTCCCACATAGCGCTCTTGTGGGCACTTCATTAGAGTCTATTCCTGCTTACAACGGATATCATATAATGAGAGTATACTCTAAGGAAGGCAAGGATCCTAAGACGGGTAAGATCAAAGGTGTTTACGTTTATTTTGAGGGAAACCCTTCTGTCAGCTCTTTCGTATCTGAAAAGGACGTTCTAGAGGGAAAATATTTTAAATCCGACACTGATGCATTTCAGTACCTGACATCGCTAACGAGTAAGACCTCCAATATAAGAAGGGCATTTTATTCTATTCTTAAGAAATGCGCTTTTGATGAGCCTCTTTATGACGAGCGCTCTAGATCTTACAAGAAGATGGACCCGGTTTCCGTCGCTCAGCATTATTTCGATAAGTACTACGCACCAGCTGAGGTTCCTCATCTTGGTAAAGTTTCGCCTGATCCTCAGCAATCTTTTGAGAAATTAAGGGATAGCTTATCCTTAGTCCTTGGGCCTTATGGCTACAAGATATCATATGACCCAACTACTGGAGAAGTTTTCATGTTCAAAGATGATTCCCCTGATATTAAGATAACTCTAGGCACAATAGGGAGGTACTCCGGCCCTAAGGTTTCTTTCAAAGTCCCTGACCCCAAAGGTAAAGTCCACCCTCTTCCTGAGGTAGAAGGCGTTGATTTGAATCTTGATAGAAAGACTCCGCCTAATATTCCCGTGAATAAGAACGAATTCGAGAATGGGGGTGGAAAGGTTGTTGGCCATGCAGAAAAGGAAGGACTAGAGGGTCAGTCTCAGTCCCTCATAGATTCCAAAGGGATGAAGGAGTTCATTAAAAAAATAAGGAAAGAAGACCCGACTCCTGTTTTCAAGCTGAGCGTATAAAACTGGGTGTAAAGATGGATGAATTCAGGCTAGAGAATGAGATAAAAGAGTTCCTCTTTTACAAAGAGGCTCAAGCGGCAACCCCCTCTAACCCTAAGAAGGAAGAGGACTCCGGTATTTTCGGTAAACTCACTCAGGGGATTAAGAATATCATATCACCTAAAGACAAACCGGACAGCTCTATTGATGAGGAGCCCAGGACACCTGAGGTCACTCCGCCGGAAGGCTGGGCTTATGTCTCTACGAAAAAAGCTTGGAGCTCTTTGCCTTCTATTAATCTGGCTGTCTTAAAGGAAGAGGGTGTTGATCTAACAGACCCCACCATAGGGTTAGGGAATAAGCTTTTACTGGTTTACGACAAGAAATCCAAAGCTTATTTCGTAGCAGCCAAGGAATCTGACAACTTTATACAAGTAATATCAAGCATAGAGGGAGAGATCCCTATAGATGCTACACCAGAAGGTGCCGTAACTAAGTTCTTTACGCTCCTCGGGTCTTCTTTAGGGTATAAGAAGCAAGAAGGGGAAGAGGGTAAGAGCGAAGCGAAAACAACTGATGAAGACAAACTGGATGAAGTAAAGAAGCAGATAGACCTGGCTAAAAAACTTGTGGATCTGCAGGAGAAAGTTGAGAGTATAGAAGAAGCATCTTCTGAGGGAGAAGCTCCTGCGCAGTCAGAGGAGAAGGCTCAGACACCGGAAGAAGCTAAACCTTCAGAGGGGGAAGAGAAGCCAGCCAGTTCTACTGAAGAGCAGGCAAAAGAGCCGGAGGTTCAGCAGGAAACCGAAGTCGTGGCTGAGCCGTCTGCTAAAACCGAGCAGCAGGAGACCCCGGCTGAAACGGAGAAAGCTAAGGAAGACACTAAGGCCGTAAAGGAGGAGCCGCAAAAGCCAGCCCCTAAGAATATATATGAAGCTATAGCTCAGGATTACAGGCCAGCTCTTAGTCTGATAGATAAGTTTATAACGGATACGGAAAAGCAAGCCGCTGACCTAGAGAAAGAAGGCGATTCAGAGAAGGCGTGGGAGCTTAGAAACTACATAGAGAACGCCAAGACTATAAGGCAGAAGATAACGTCCTCTATTGGGGATGCGGTTTCTGGAACGCTCGCAGAGACGGTTAAATTCAATATAAAAGTAGGTAGTCCGCTCAGGGATATGCTCTCGGAAGCTTATGGATTCCCAATAGGTTCCACATCGCATAAGGGGCCTGGAAGGCAGACCGCTGAGCCCAAGAAGAGACGCACGAGGCAGCAGGCCGTTACAGAGCAGTTGAAGCAAGCTTACGAGCTAAGAAAGCCTGTTTATGGGAAGAACACCATAGAAAGCCTCGATGAAATACCCGACGAAAAAGTTAGAAACGATATAGTAAATTTCATAGAGTCTTTAACTCCCGAGAGTCTTGCTCAAGTTGGAGTGGAGCTTGTTGAGAACGCTGCGAAATATAATCCTTATTACGACCGTAGAGTCGATGAGGATAACATTCCCGATTATAAGCCTTACTCAAGTATTCTGAAGCCTATATCTGATGCCTTTGAAGATCCTAAAGGTATAAATGAAGCGGTTTTAGCTAATATTAAAAATAAGCTACTGGATGCCGCTTTATCTTCTCAGAGTTCAAGGTATATATTGCATCAGCTCGCCTCTTAACTGCTATGGCTAACAACTTAAGACAACTTGCTACTAGAATATATGAGAACCCTGAGCCTTTCTTTGCAGCACTTTCTCAGTTTGATGACCAAGTAAAATCAAACGAAAGAAGTCTGCAGTTTGCTTATAAGTATCTTCTGACTTTTATAGGGTCTCTGAAGGTTCCTTTCAAATACCCTAAAAGCCCTAAGAATGAGAGGTGGGCTGTTTCAACTTTAGTTAGCAGGATGAGCCCATCAAAAAAGGGTGGATATACTGAAGAAGTAAACGCAGTAAAACTTCCTTTTGTAGAGAAACTCGGTGAGATATACGGCGTCCCCATAGACTACTCTGGTTATTATGATAGAGATTTGACCAATAGGCTCTTATCAAGTGGGGGCGGAAATCAGGAGAGCAGAATGCCAGCGGCAGAGGAAAAATTCAAGGTTTTAAGGTACAAGTATGAGCCTGATAGGTTTGACATCTTTGTACCTGTTAACGGATTGGATGTTAAGAGCTATATTGGTGAAGCCCCCGCTAAAGGAAGAGAAGGAGGAGGCGATCAGGGAGAATCGCCTTTTGTCGCTGGTCAGGATAGAGAGAAGACGCAGTTAGAGCAAACGGTTGAAGCTATTCTATCTTCTCTACTAAACAGGCTTCAGCAGTCTGGCTTGTATAGCGGTGGAGGAGGTGGAGGGGGCGGTAAGCTTACCGGAGGTGGCGGAGGTGGGGGAGGTAGAAGCCCGATTGGTCCGATTGGCCCTCCTGGCCCAGGTCCTTCTCCTATTCCACCCAAGCCGTTTCCTCAGCCTGGGCCTACGGGTGGGGCTGTAACACCTACTCCAGCTCCTACAGGCGGAGGGGTATTTCCAGTTATCACCCCTAAACCCTCACCAGCTCCGGCACCGGCTCCTGCGCCAAAGCCCGTTACTGTGACAGGAGGGCAGAAGCCAACAGTTACTCCGCCCCCGCAACCTAAACCGGCCCCTGCACCGGCCCCTGCACCGGCCCCCTCCCCCGAGCAGCCCGATGCCCTTCAGGTGGCTTATAACCGGTTGGTGAGCGGTAAGTCGAGCAAATCGTCTAACAGCCTTGTTTTGAACGCACTATCTTCTATAGTGTCCGGTGGGGGTATTCCTGCGGGCGGTGGAGGCGAGGCAACTACTCCTCCTGCGCCCACTCCAGCGCCTACTACCCCTACTCCCGCCCCTGCTCCTCAACCCAATCCCGAACTTGTGAAACCTAGGTTGGTTAAGAAGGGGCCAAAGCCAGAAGAGCAGAGGGCTGAGCCCGCTCAGCAAGGAGATGCTGAGGCTGTAGGTGCCGATAAGCAGACGGAGCTCTATACGAATTTGACATCCGGTATTTCCTCTCCGTCTTCTAATGCTATTATACTTGGTCGTATACAAGAGTTATATGATACTATTACATCAGATAACGATACTAAGAATAATGTGGTAAACAAGGTAGACGAAAGAGAAGGTATTGCGCAGGCTTATAAAAATATTGTAAGAGGAGCTTCGTCTAGCACTTCCGAAGATAAGATCATAGCAAGGATTGCTGATTTAGAAAAAGGTCAACCTGAAGAAAAAGATGTTAAACCTAAAAAGACTAGGAAAAGCCCGGATAATAAAAAAATAGAAGAAAAGGTACAAGAGGAACCTGTTGGGGAACCCCCGATAACAGAGGAAGATTTAGACATAGCCAATAAGATATTCGGGGCAAAAGGTTACGAACCAGAGGTGTTTGCGGAAGATGAAGATGAAGACGACCTCTGGGATGAAGAAGAAAAAGAAGAAGGTGATACCGGTGTGAACCCGGAGGCCGTGAAGTTTATAGAATCTTTATTAACTGGAAAACGCAGGTAATAGGTGTAAGGCAGTGGGTACTTTAACTCTCGATCAAGAAAGAAATCTTGTAAGGCTCTGTGCTTTGGCCGCGAAGTACAGGATTTATAAAGCTGAGGATGTAATGTCCGCTCTCGGCATCCCTGAATTGGGATATCGCAAGAGCAGAAGCGACGCTTACAAGAAGCTTTCGGAAAATTACTATAAGTCAGTCTACGGCAGGCAGAAGACATCTCAGTTTCTTGGCGAGACCCAAGGCGAGGAACAGGAAATGCCTTTAGCTCAGGAGACTGAGGACGCTGGCGGCCTTGAGGATAGAGAGTATGCGGTCTTACATGATACCACTATATCCCCGGCCCTATCAGAGTTGATAATATCACTTAAGAATTTGATATACCAGCTCGCTCTGGAGTTGTACGGCGTCAACTGCACAGAGCCCCAGCTCCTGAAAATGACGAAAGAGACACTGAAGATCATATCTGCCCGAATTGCTGATATTCCCATTGCTGGACCTGTTGATGCTATAGATGATTACTTGAGAGACCTTGAGCAGCAAGGCCCTCCCGTACAGCCTGGAACAAAGAAGAAACAGGAAACTCCTAAGCCAGCGGAGCCAGAAGTACCTACGCAGGATAGAAACAAGTTAAAGAGGACCCCTCCTTGGGAAATAATGTAGTTAGGGAAGCAATTTTATTAATGGGGGTTTTTTAGAGAAGAGTTGTCTAAGTTGAAGATGGGAGAAAAGAACGGTAAATCCCACTGCACTAAAGTAGAAAATCAAGTCAATTTGATGAGGGGTATGACTAAGAAGCTTTTAGTAGAGCTTGACATGCTGGCCAGTCTTTGTGAGAGCAGCACTTTTCATTTGAACCGGATGTTAAATAACTTCCTCTCAGAGTTGGAGCAGGTTCCTCGGAAAGAGAAGAACTATATCCTATCTCAAAAAATGGATGAATCGTCAACTACCCCCGACTGAAGTCGGGGGCTTGTGAAGACCCGCAAGCCAAGCGGGTTCAGCGAGACGAAACGGTTGACTAGCCACAGATGCTGAACTGGCTTCCCGTGGCAGGGAGAGCGACACCGGAGATGCCGCCCTAGTCCCCGGTCCCTCGGCCAGTCAGCGGCGAAGGGCTAAATAGCCGCCGCAAGGCGAGAGAAAGGTAACAATGCTTTACGTTCCAGTAGTAAGCAGCACCGGCAAGCCGCTAATACCGTGCCACCCCGCACGAGCAAGGGAACTTGTTCGTTCAGGCAGGGCCGTCAGAAGGTTTGACCGTGGATTGTTCTACATCCGCCTGACCGACCGGGCCGATGGAGAGGTGCAGACCGTTACTGTCGGGATCGATCCCGGTAGCAAGCAGGAAGGGTTTACGGTCAAGTCGGAGGCGCACACTTACCTGAATATTCAGGCGGATGCGGTGGATTGGGTCAGCGACCACGTAAAAACCCGCAGGATCATGCGACAGGCCAGACGTTACCGCAACACCCCGTGCCGCAAGAACAGGACCAATCGTTCCATTGGCGGGTTGCCCCCCAGTACGAAAGCCCGGTGGCAGTGGAAGTTGAGAATATGTCGGTGGTTGGCAAGGGTCTATCCAATCGAGTCCTTTGTTGTGGAAGACATTTGTGCACGTACCAAGGGTAAGCGGCGCTGGGACAAATCGTTCTCCCCGCTTCAGGTAGGAAAGCAGTGGATGTATAACGAACTTGGGAAGCTAGGCCGCGTGATCCTAAAGAAAGGGTGGGAGACGAAGGAGATGCGCGTTGCCTTGGGGCTGAAGAAGACAAGCAACAAGATGGCGGAAGTGTTTGAGGCCCACTGCGTAGACTCTTGGGCGCTCGCCAACTGGTTGGTTGGCGGACATGTCAAACCAGACAACACAAGGATTCTGCGCATCACCCCGCTACGCTTTCATAGACGTCAGTTGCACAGGTTGCAGCCCGGACGTGGGGGGATCAGGGGCCCGTATGGCGGAACGCGCAGCCACGGGTTTAAGCGCGGCAGCTTGGTCAAGCACCCCAAATATGGTGTTACCTATGTGGGTGGATGCCTTAAGGATCGCATCAGTCTTCATCGGATTACTGACGGGGCGAGGTTGTGCCAGAACGCCCGTCCGTCGGATTGTGAGTTTCTGGCATTCAACTCTTGGAGGACGCGGCTCCTCCCCTGTCTAAAGACAGGGGTTTCCGCCGCGTAGGAGTGTTTATGAGTAGATTTATACTGGGAAAAGAGGATGCAGAAAAGCTTTTCTCAGAAATAAGAAAATATGCTGAAAGCAGAGGTATCAGTACGTTAGAGGCAGCGGGGAGCATGCCTTCTAACATTTTTTCTATGTCTGCTGAGGAGATACGGAAGAAAGCCACGACTGGCTATGCCGTTACAGCTCAGACGTCCCGGATGGCCCCGTTTCTGTGGGCACCGGACATGCAGATATCCTCCTTCGTCCTCCCAAAGACGATCGAGGAGAAAAACAGATTCAGGCGTTTTTACTACGCCCATGACCCGATAGTCGGGACAGCTATTGACCTTCACACAAGATTCCCGTTATCCACCTTCAGACTTATTTGCGAAGAAGACGAATTTGGTGAGATAGCGGATGAATATGAAGAGATAGCTCAGGATATAGACCTTTACCAGGTCATACTTGATATCGGTAAAGAGTACTGGTTATCAGGTGAGGCGTTTCCCTACGGTGTCTGGAATGAAGAGGACCTTCAGTGGGACTCTTTCCTGTTAATGGACCCGAACTATCTAGCGGTAGATAAAAACCCGTTCAGCGCAAAGGATGTTTTTATTTGTATAAACACCTGGAACCCCTACTTAAGGAAAGTAGTGAGGAACGGGCCTAATGACCCGAGGACCGGGCACATATACCGCCACATGATGGAGACAGCTTCGGATGTCGTAGAGAAAATAAAGTCCAATGAGCCTTACCAGTTGGACCCAAGAGTTTCATCCCACGTTGCCAGAAAAGTCAATTACTTCGATATACGTGGTGTCAGTATTATCGATAGGATATTTAAGGTCCTGATGTACCAGGACAAGCTTCAAGCGGCTCAGCTTGCTATCGCCGATAGACATATTACTCCTATAGAAATATGGACTGTCGGTAACGATGAGAACCCTCCGGACGAAGAGGCGCTTGCCAACCTGGATGCAACCATAAAATCCATGTGGCAGAGCCCTCAGAAGGCTATCATCTGGAACCACACTTTGAAGGGTGAGTTTATAGGGGCTAGTGGAGTCACCATGCCCCTTTCTGGCGAATGGGATTGGATAGACAAGCAGAAGTTTATCGGCCTCATGGTCAACAACGCTATTCTTACTGCGGAAGGCCCAACCTATGCCTCTGCTTCTGTTGCCAGTGACTTTTTAGCTTCCTGGTATATGTCTTACCGTCAAACCCTTGAGCGTTGGATAATCCATCATGTCTTTGACAGAGTGGCAAGGGAACGTGGCTACTGGAAACCTGTTAAGCGTCATATAACCGGTTATTACAGAGTAAAGTCTAATCGTAGAAGGCCGATACTCCCCAAAGTACTTTGGGATAAGGCTAATCTCAGGGATGATTTCCAGAAACTGCAAACGCTCATAAACTTAGCTAACAACGGAAAGGTTCCGTTTAAGATCATATATGAAATGCTCAATCTCGATAGAGATACTATGATAAAAGAGATTGAGAAAGAAATGAAGATGTTTCAGTCTATAGCGCCTTCAATGCCAGCAGCACAGATGGCGGGAGGGTTACCGACCTTCGAGGAGACACTTGGAGGGGCGGGAACTTCTTTGGGAGGGGGAGGCGCTGAGGGGGCAAACCTTATAATGCCCGAACAGAACCTCCCTTCAGCCGCAGAGGGTAGCGTTGAGAACTTTAACGAAATGGGTTCTTTTGGCGAGGGCTCTCCTGGTGGAATGATGCCAGCGGAGTCTTTCGGTTTTCCTTCAGATAATCAGGGCGGGACAGGTGTTTAAATGAGTATCGTAAAAACAAGTGAATGCTCAGTTATAACAATACCGGATGCTGTTTCGGATATAGATAACGCATTCGGTGTGAAGATATCGTCCATTATCGGGAACTTCGATAAGGATACTGTATATTCAGTGGTAGCGGGGATTCCCGGTGATGTGTTCAACGAGAACCACGACATGTGGTTATGGAAGGAAGAGCTTTGCAATAAAAAACCTTCCGGTATTTACACCTACGAAACATGGCGTGGAGTCCCCGTCTGTGTAGGCCATAAAAACAATAGTGTCTTGGACCATTACGGGAAGGTCTTAGATGTCTGGCCCGATCAGGATAAAAAGATTGTCTATATGCTTTTAGGGACCAGCTATAAGCTGAACCCCAGATTAGCTGAAGGTATAAAGACAGGTGTCATCAATAAGGTTTCGATGGGCTGTGTTGTAAAGTATAGCACGTGCAGTTATTGCGGTTCTGTAGCGCATACAGTCAGTGAATACTGTGACCATTTACGTTATAACAAAGGAAGAGTTCTCCCTATAAATAAAGGCCTAAAACATTGTGACTTCGCTAAAGTTTCTGATTCTATGGTAAAGGTCGGAGAGGTTTGTTATGACAGTATGGGGACAGAGATGAGTTGGGTAGTCAACCCAGCTTTCCCCAACTGCGTTGCTGTAGATATCCTCAAGGAAAGCTCTGAAGATTCGTCAAACGATACTATTAGTAATGTGAGCAGCGGATTCAATATGCCCCTGTCCGATCAGTACAGCTTGTTAGCTAAGGTTTTGAAGCGGTCTTCAAATGAAAATGAAAGAAAGTTAGCAGGGTTATTAGATAAAGCCGCTTCTAAGGGTAATCTTACTGATAGCGAAGTCAAGGCTATAAATAAACTTATAGAGCTTGCTTCTAAATCAGGGATTTAAAGGAGATTACTTATGTCGTTGAACAAGCCGCCCACTTTCAGGAGACTTAACCCTTCTGAAATAAAGGGTAATGTTTCCGTAAGAATAAGTGAAATAACAGATGAGGATAAGCAGTATGCTATTGCTATGTTCTTGGCCAAAAATCCAGATGCCAGAAAGGATTTCGGCGCAGACAAGCCTAAGCAACTCTTAGACTCTTATGGAAGACCTGTTAAGTTCAAAGATAAAAGTAGCAGTGGGAAGGTTAGTCTGTTGAATAAGGACGGGGGCTCGTCTGATAAAGGGGTGTCTTCTGACAGCATCCAAAGAGATATTCAAAAAGCAAGTGAAGTAGATTTATCTAAGGGTGTTTTGATTAAAGTCGATGAGCCCAGTGAAGCTCCTGCTTTCGATGAGGCATCTAACAGGTTTAAAGCCATACTCTCGAAAGCTAAAGAAATGCTATAGTTTAGGAGAAACTGGAATGTCAAATTTATTGAAAGAGGCTTATGAGTTTATACGTGAATTGGTTGTTGGTGAGTCCTCTGACAGAAAAGATACTATATTAGATGAGAAGCAAGAAGAAATAGAAAAGACTTCTCAAATCAAAGAAGAGGCTGATGTCATGAATGAGGAAAACGGGGTGAAGGCACCCGCAAAAGAAGATGACGTTGTTGGCCCCATCGAGCAGGAAGAGGGGGTCGGCGGCGCTGAAGATCAGCCCTCAGAGCTTGCTGGTGAAGATAATCCCATGTCCTCCGAGGAGTCTCCGGCAGAGGGCGAGGAGGCTGAGGGCGGAGATGTAGTGGACCGTCTGGAGGCTACTCTCAGAGAGTTTTTCGAGGCCGAAATGTCCGCAGGAACCAGCCCTGAGGAGCTGGCAAAGGCGATAGATGAGCTTGCCAGTAAGATAGAAGAGGGCGGACTTGAGGGCGAAGCTGAGGAAAGTGAAGAGGCCGAATCCGAGATGGATGAGGAAAAGATGGCTGGCCCGCCCCCTTGGCTCCAGAGCTCCGAACTTGATGAGGAGCTCAAAGAAGATGAAGAGGGAGCCGTAGAAGCCGAGGCCCCTGAGTCAGAGGAGGAGGCTGAAGAGGTTGCCGAAGAGGCCCTTGAGGAAGAGGCGGAAGAGGAATCCGAGGACGAAGAGGAAGGCGAGAAGGAGTCCGAGGAAGAGGAATCCGAGGACGAAGAGGAAGGCGAGAAGGAGTCCGAGGAAGAGGAATCCGAGGACGAAGAGGGCGAGGAGAAGAAATCCGGCCTTATTCTCCGGGAAACGGAGAAGTATGCGGCTGTCCTTTACAACTCTGCCGATTCCTCCCCCGAGAAGCTGGAGTGGGTCGTTTTCGATAAGACCTCTAGCGCCCCTGTTATGAGGGTCCTCGCTAAGGAAGCTTTCGGCGATAAGCTTTATTCTACTCCTGCGCCTGAGGACTATCCAAATCACAAGTTCGCTAGCTATGGAGAAGCTTTTATATCTGAAGCTTACGGCGATGCTCTGCTTTCTGCAGTTGAGTCTTATGGATTGGATAAGGCATGCGAGGCAGCCAGTGGGCGGATCGTTAAGTCGGCGCAGATAGGTGTTTCTCCGACTACCGGTGGGCCTACGGCGATGCAGGAGCGTCAGCCGGTCGGGAGCACGACACCGACCAGCCCGCTCGGTTCTGGTCAGGAAGTGAGCGAGGGCGGCCAGGACGTTAACCTGAACCCGACTCAGATGGGGCCTGCCGACCAGGAGCCTTCTCCGGTTACGGTCATTGATTTTATGCTCGGATTCCTTCCGTATCTGGTCGCCTCCGGGGTTTACACTCCGGGTGAGATCGTTCAGGAGCTGAAGGATACCTTCACGGACGATGATGCCTCCGCAAGGTTTATTGGGGCTCTGTCCGAGAAGGCTAAGAGCGTAAAGGAGTCCCTCGGTGTCAGTGAGGGTGAGAACGCCCCGTTTGACCCCGGAATGCTGATGGGCGGCGCTCAGCCTCCGCAAACCGGGATTCAGACAGAGATGCCGGGCGCAAAGATGTCTGAGCTGCAGGCGGAAGTCGAGCAGCTTCGCGAGAAGGTTGCTAGTTACGAGAAGGAAGCCGTTTTGAGGGCTAAGGTTTCTTCTGCGGTGGCCTTCATTCGTAACGAGATGCAGCGGAGGGGCGCTAACGGTAAGCCCTTGATGCCCTCCGTTGACTATTTAGTGATGACTGGTATGCCGAAGGATGCGGCTATCAAAGAGGAGCGGGAGCTGACTTACAAGAAGGCTGAGGAGCTTGTTGCGCTGGATGATCTGGCTTGGAAGGCTCTTCAGGACACCGTTATGCAGGTCCCTTACCTTCAGGATAGCGGAATGGAGCATATCAGTGAAGCAAGTCAGGGCGTTGAGAAAGTCGCCCACACGTTACCCATATTCATGGCCAACGATAATTCCGTGAATTTCGATGGCTTTGATGAATCTATCTTCGAGTCGAAACTTACCCAGCTGGCTAGAGAGCATAACGCAAAGCGGGCCAGCAAAAGGGCGAGAATTTAACGTTAAATAGGAGATTATAAAATGCCTACTGTCAACACATTAGTTGGTAAGCAGCAGAGCACCTTCCGTCTCGTCTCTGAGGAGACTTCCATCCGTTGGAGGCAGAAGGTTGGTGATGTCACGCAGACTACCGACCAGTTTCTCGCTGGAAATATTCTTCAGCTGACCTCTGGCGTTCTCAAGAAGCCCAGCGGCAATGCGGCTACCGGTACTCAGTACGGTGTGGCTTTCGAGACCTACACCCCTGCTCTGGACGAGTGCACGCCGAACGGCGGTCTGGGGACTTGGCTGATCAACAGCCATGTCGGTCAGATTAGCCCCAGCGTGTATGTCGCTGGTACTGAGGGCGCTAATCCGGGTGATAAGCTCTACTGCAATGCCGGTCAGTTCACTAGCACTGCCGGTGGCCATCCGATTGCTTACGTCTTGAGGACTCTTGGTGATTGGGTTGAGTATTACTGGGTTGGGGCTGATATGGCCTAATACCTGGTGATATGAGACAGATTGCCTTCATAAATTAGAAGTTTACAGGGAGAATACTAAAATGCCTTTCAACACTACAACCGAACAGCAGGCGTACATGCTGTCTAATGCTCTGCAGACCGCTGAGGGTCGCAGATTCATTGCTCAGCGCCTGTTTGAGCCCATTCGTCAGGAGCGTGATTATGTCTCCATCGGTCGGCAGGGTTTCCTTATCGACCCCATCGGCCAGGGTGAGCTTCCGTTCTACGATGTGGATGTCAAGACCCGTGCGGTCGTCCTCTCCAAGCGTGGCGAGGTTCCGCAGGAGCGGGTCAACATCCAGCGCGTGCTGCTCGACTTCTTCCCGCTGGTCAGCTATGCGCTCATCCCGGTTGCCGACACCAAGTTGCGCCGGTATGACGTTCTGGATCGGGTTCAGACTAAGGCCCGCGCGGACCTTGCGGAAGAGGAGGACCGCATCATCTTCGGTAACCCGTCGGCTGTCCCGGATTACGTGACGACCTACGGCGGTCAGAACAAGGACACCTTCAACGGTGTGTCTGTCTACCGTGCTGCTACTCCTAGTGGCGTTACCGAAACTATCGGTGGCAAGACCTATGGCCCCGGAAACATCTGGGATGACGCTTTTGGTCATCGTCCGAACACTGTTTACCACAGTGACAACGGTGTTACCAAGGAGCTGCTGAATGCTGCTTCCGCAGAGATTCTGGCCCATGACCTGATTCCGAATGCTTTCATTCTGAATCCGCGTGACTGGGCGGACATCCGGCTGTGGGGCCGCGATGAGCTCGACCCCGAGACCCAGCAGGAGGTTCTGGAGACCGGTCGTATGGGTCGTATTTGGGGTATGGAGATCTTCATCTCGAAGATTTGTCCTCCGGGAACCGGTTACTGCCGGACGAGCGATTCCTACCTCGGTGTTATGCCCATCCTGATCGACCTTGATGTTATGGACGCTCCGGACTTCCGTGGTATCAACTACGGATTCCTGTTCTATGAGTACATCTCGGTCGCTATCCTGAACGCGTGGGGCGTTTCCCGCTTCACCGTGAGCCGGGATGGTATGGCTGGTGTCTAATAATTAGCACGACGCACTCATCTCGTATAGCGGTCTAGTCATTATTTAGGCCGCGACTCATCATTCATCAAAGGGGTCGGGACGTGAGTTAAAGGCCCGTCCCGACCCCTAAATGATAAGCTTATGGCATTGAGACTTGAGCTTGTAGACGGTTATGAGGTTATTGAGCCTGGATCTGAGATAAAGATACAGGCTAACGACCCAGATCACCCAAATAAAGATTTTA
>Ga0209508_1000609_pt1 | contig 34655 bp, 24 predicted proteins | sample AD_UKC129_MetaG_FD_184427 | JGI IMG/M metagenome (GOLD analysis project Ga0209508, IMG submission 184427) | Active sludge microbial communities of municipal wastewater-treating anaerobic digesters from Canada - AD_UKC129_MetaG (SPAdes) (version 2) | ecosystem: Engineered > Bioreactor > Anaerobic... | reverse complement strand
TAAGTAAACTGATGAGCCTGTTGGCTCTACAGTGTAGAGGCTGTTTAGACCAGCCTGAGAGAATAAGGGTCGTTTGACCAAACTTCTCTCAAAATCTCCCACCTCTATAGGTGGCGGGATGGTTTAATTACGAAGCTCAGAAATTATTGAGAGAAAAGAAGATAACTCCATCGATACTCTTGAAGGAGAGTATCGAGAAGATAGAAGAATGGAAAAGGCTTGGTGCATTTATAACTACTGACATCGATCAAGTCATAGAGTTGGCTGCAAAGCAAGATGAAATATTGGAATCAGAGTACGACGATTTGCCCACTCTATTTGGAATTCCGATTGCTTTGAAAGATAACATCTACACGAAGAATCTTCGAACAACTGCTGGAAGCCTCTTTTGGAAAGACTTTGTGCCAAAGCAAGATGCATACGTCACTGCTAAGATGAAAAAAGCTGGAGCATTGCTCGTTGGCAAGACAAACATGCATGAACTAGCACTTGGCGTGACGAGCAACAATCCACATTACGGACCTTGCTTGAATCCACACGATGATTCGAGAGTGGCTGGTGGATCTTCCGGAGGTTCAGCTATCGCTGTTGCAACCGGTATGGCACTTGGCGCACTTGGAACGGATACTGGTGGTTCAATCAGAATACCAGCCTCGCTATGTGGAGTTGTTGGATTCAAACCATCGTATGGAAGAATTAGCACAAGAGGTGTTATACCACTCTCTTGGCACTTAGACCACGTTGGACCGATAACAACTTGCGTTGAAGATGCAAGAATAATCTTCAACATCATAACTGGTTACGATTCAAAAGATCCATTCAGCGTGAAAAATGCTAACAACAAAAGCAAGAGTATAGAGAAAAACCAAATTCGCATAGCAAAGGCAGTTGGCAATTTTATAGACGAAGCAGATGCAGATGTACTTAAGGCGTTCGATGACGCAGTCAAGATGTTGCAAGAAAGCGGTTTAAGTGTTGAAGAAGAAAACGTTGACTGGCTAAGAGAATTATCAATATCGAACAGAACAATCACTCAAGTGGAAGCCGCAACGTTTCACAAAGAAAGACTTGCAACACATCCAGATTGGTTTGGAGACGATGTTAGAGAAAGACTGCTGCAAGGAGCTAATGCAAGTGGCATCGAATATGCAACGGCAAGGTACAATCAAACGATTGGAAGACATCGATTTAAAGAGTTCTTCAAAAGGTATGATGTGCTCATACTTCCAACCGTTCCTGTGATAGCTCCGCCAGTTGTAGGGAAAGATGCAGTCGAAATGGCAAAGGTGTTAACAAAATTCACTGCACCTTTTAACTTGACAGGTCTGCCTGCAGTAACTATACCTTGTGGCTCGATAAGTGGGCTTCCCATCGGTCTGCAAATCGTTGGAAAATACATGCAAGATCAAGCGCTACTTTCAATTGCAAACGCAATCGAAGATATACTAGCAAAAAGAGGGTAGGTAAAATAAAGCATTCCGCCTGTCTTAAATAAGGCGGAATGCTCTACATTCAATTTAGTGATTAATGTTCTTTATTCTCTATTCTAATCTTGCTACTCCTATTTCAATTTCCCTTGCAATTGAGAAATCTGTTGTACTGTAAGCCCTACCTTTTCGGTTAAATACTTCATTGCTACTTGTTTTACGTTTGAATCATCCACTGGTTTTCCACCATTCATCTCTACGAATAGATCAGAAATGATCTTCCTCACTGCATCGTATGCTGCAGTTCCAGGTTGGACTTTGTAATAATTTTCGTACGATTTTACATAATCTGCGTATATTTCTTCCGTCGAAGCGTCCATTATCGCGCCCAATAGTGCAGTAACTATACCAGCTCTGTCTTTTCCTTCAACACAATGAAGCAGGTATGGAGGCTCTTTCTGTATCATGAAAAGTAGTCCTGATTGCAACTTTTTCGCAAAATCATCGCTCATCGGATCGACGCCCATGTTGAGTGCAATTAGGTTACCTTTATCGTAGATAGACTTATAGTATTTAGAATATTGCAGGTTTTTGAGCAATTCTTCTTGTGAGTCTGAAAGGTTTATCACTGTTTTGATACCAACACTTTCCATCAATTTGCTTGCATAAGGTGCCCTTGGATCGTTTATCGAAGGATGAGAGGATCTGTACAATTTTCCACTCCCTATGTTTCCTAACCTTACCTCTCTGAAATTGGCAAATACTTCGTCACTATCGTAGTCTGCCCTGTTGTCTGTTCTGACAAGGTGTCTAATCTCAAGTTCAGATTTGTACGTTCCTTTCTCCTTAAGCTTTATTGTCACAGTGTCTCCAACTTTCAGTCCGTACGTACTCGCAAAGTTTCCATAGTTTATCGCCAGTTGAACATGTCCATCTGTTAATCTTATTAGTGGTTTCCCTCTATCAACATCACCATACACTGTGGCAAACGGTGCTTCGATTACTTTATCACCAACCTTTATTTGAACGATGTCACCAATTTCAAATCCTCTTTGTTGAACGACGCTTTCCAGTATGTCTGTATGCACATTACCATACTTGTCTATATCCGTTACCTTTCCCGAGATTTTCGGAGTCTTTTGAGTAAATACTATCGTCCATTCTGGTCCTGAGCTAACTCCGTATGTATCTGCAAAGCTTTCCATGTTTATAGCAACAGATACTTCCATCATACTATTGTAATAAATCAGCACATCACCTTCTGGCACATCACCAAAACTGTTGACAAAAGGAGCCTCACCACTATAAACTAATTCATCAAGTAGGTATATCTCGATCTCAAATATGTCACCATACTCGGGATTTAGTTGCTCGAAGAGTTCATAAGGTATATTCGACCACACATTTCCATATTGAATATCGAGTACTGGGATGTTCCCGCTTACACTATTTCCAACAAGTGTAGGTTTTCGATATTCGATACGTACTATATCTCCTTGGAGCACTGGCCCAACATCCTCAAATTCTAGTTGCCCTGATGCTAACCTTGCACCTACGTATGAGAAGATATCCCTTCCATGGAATGTGTATGACTTTTCTGATCCTGGAAGTCTATTCTTTTCTGCATCTATGACTCTAACCTCTTCTATTCCCATATCTTCTGCAACCAAACTGAATAGTCCATTATCTGGCCCGACGAAATAATGACCAGTCTTTGTTTTCAGAACGATCGGTTTTCTGTCAGTACCAACTCCTGGATCAACGACACCAATAAAGACTGTACCAGCTGGCCAGTAACTTGCCGTCTGTTTGAGCCTGTACGCACCTTCCCAAATGTTGAAACTGGGTATTTCATGCGTAACATCGTACATCTTCAAGTCTGGGTCTACACCAAATGCCACACCCTTCATTGCAGAAACTGCCCCATCTTTCAATCCAAAGTCGGTCAAGAAAAGCAGTGCGGACCTTTGCTGAGCAAGAGATACACTGGCTATGAAGAGCGTCAAAATAGCTATTAAGACAACCGCAAAAAATCTAGTTTTCTTGTTCCTCTCCATACTATCACCCCCAAAAATATGATACTCTTGATTTATCTATACAGATTTATGCAGACAAAGCAACAAAACTCCATGACAAATAAATTATACCACCAAGTAGCAATAAAAATGTTAGGCAATAGATAATTCAGAAGTTCTGTGCAAAATCTTCCACTGTGAAAAGTAAGATCTTACCATTAACTTTGGCAAATTCCATAACCTTCTTTGTAAAACCTGACTTTGAAAAAATTGCGTAGTACTTATTTTTGAAATCGAATAGGACTCCCTTTTCTATAAGTGTATTGAGCACGGATATATCAACGATTTCGTTCCACCATTTACATTCTCCCAAAAGTATGTTCTCTTCGTCATATGCAACAATATCTATCTCTTCTTCTCTCTTTTTGAGAGGATTGTTTCCCCACCACTTACCGATCTTCTTGAACGTAAAAGGTACTCTATTCTGTGTATTCATCTTTTCAAGAAATTCCGAAGAGACGTCTTCAAAAACTTCTCCCATGTACTCATTTATCGATGGCTTTATGAGGTTGTTTGCAACAAAATGCCCCAAGTCTTGATCTATCAGAGTTCTATTCTCAAAAATGAATCGATACCAAAATCTGAAAAAATCATCCTTTATTTTGAAGATACTTTCTCTGCCTATTCTCCCTATTGGCTCTGGTTTCAGTCGTTCGACGAGTTTGAGACCTATCAATGTGTTTATATATTTACTAACTTTAGTATCATCGATTTTTAGTCTAGTAGAGATCTTGTTTAGCCTTGTGTTTCCGTGTGCTATGGCACTAAGAATCGAGTTGTACGTTGATGGTTCTCTCAGCTCTTGATGGAGAAGAAATATGGGCTCTTCATAGAGGTAGGATGATTTCTGCAAACACTCTCTTTCTACATTTTCAAATACATCGACACTTTCGTCGAATATAGACAGATACTGTGGAGTGCCACCTAATATACCATACGTCATTACTTGGCTCTGCAAATCGTACCTTGGAAAGAATTTTCTGCTATCAAAGAAGTCCAGTGGGACAATCTCAAACTGTGCTGTACGCCTTCCGTATAACGGGCTCTTGCAACCCAGGACTTCTTCTTCCATGAAACTTACGTACGAACCACATAGGACTAGGAACAGTTTTGTATTCACAAGCTGATGATCTATCAATCTTTGGAGTATGGAAGGTATACTTTTATTTGCATTCACCAAATACTGGAACTCATCTATGACCAAGATAAGCTTATCATCCTTTGCCTTCTGCCCGACAAAGGTGAATGCATCTTCCCAAGAATTGAAACTGCTCAATCCGGAAAGTGCATATCGAGAAAAAATCATTTTGGAAAATCTTTCCAAGGAAATGCTGTCTATGGATTCATCTGCCGTAAAGAATAAGGATGGCTTACCTTGGCAAAATTTTGAGAGCAAAGTAGTTTTACCAACTCTTCTGCGCCCGTATACGACAACAAATTGAAATTTGTTTTCTCCATAGAACTTTTCTAAATCTTTTAATTCTTTTTCCCTTCCTATAAACATTTTGATCCCTCCAAAATATTACTCACAAGTTACTTACTTGTAAGTAAGTTACTCATGAGTATATAACTAATCAAATTATTCTACCACAGAATATCTATTTTTCAAAATACATCAAGAATTGATAACATAAAAAAGTGGCCCTTGCGGGCCACTGGGGGTCTAAACAACGAAAAGGGGATAGGGGGTTTTACCTTTTACCAATGAGAAATTTGCTGGGAAAGTGCACGATATTCTTAGTAAATTTCAATTTGAGAGTTCCATCGTTATGGCAAAGATGTGGACGTTTATTTCTGATGGCAAAAGGATCTTCTGAACAGTATCGTTGACTTCTAGTATGTAAACTGACGTTCCACATGTCATGAATTGTCTTTCGCCAGTCGGGATGTATCGATAATCAAAAACAAGCCCATTTGGCGATTTACACCAGTCATTTATCGTAAGGTTGTAAGAACTACTGCCCAGCTGCATAGAAACATTGTAGTCTCCGTGGTTTGATGCTGCAAGAACGTATACTTTCTTTACACTCAACTTCTCTGGTAGGACCATGACTTGACCGTTACATCGTACGTTGTCAAGTGAACTAGTCCTTATCTCGAATGGGACATTCGAAATCTGATGTGTACCCTCACTGATTTCGTTTGCCGGTAGATATGCACCCACGATACCGGATAAATTATCAAAATTGGCTGGTTTTAGAGGTGTCCCAAAAGCATCACTGTTGAAGAATTTTGAAATATCGAGTACTGCAAATGTGCCGATTTTCTTGACTTCTACAGTGTCTTCTTGATTTACTTTGGTTGTCTTAGCAACAAATAGTTGTTTATCAACAATAGATGTGTCTTTCTGCGATAGATTGTATATCAAACTTTTTGTTACACCATTTTCTTGGAAACTTACTCCTACCGTTTCTGGAATTAAAATGAGTTGATCGAATTTACAAGAATTTGAAATGGATACGCTGATGCTATTCTCAACATCAATTTGACCAATTTCGAATATGCCGTTACCTGAGATATCTTTCTTCACAGATGTTTTGGAAGAGATCGTAACGGTTATCTTTGGAAATTGTCCCGATACCATGACATAGTATTTGCCTGGTACTAAGTCTGAAACATCTCTCTTCAACTTTGCCTTTCCATCTATTTGGACAATAGCACCTGCACCATAGTTTCCTGAAAGAGCGACAGTCGAAGATATCCCTGGATCGAACCCCTCACCTTCCAAAATAGCCATACCCGAGCGAGCAACGATATTTGGATTTGTCACAAGCATATGAAATTTCTCTGGTAGTTGGTTACCGTGCAAAATAACTCTTAATGCACAGATCGTCGATTCTGCGCCAGAATTTTTGTTCACGTGCATGTATTCAAGCCCATCATATCCTTCTCCATTGTCTCCTATCATTCTAACTCCTAATCTGTTACCGCCGAAAAGCCAAGAAGCAGAAAGAGCTGACAAGTAAGCGAAGGTATCATCTTGTGTTATTGCATATATCTTCTGAGCAGGCACTGCTATACACTCAAGCGCATAGGCAAGTTCTTGATATGGTTTCACATACCCATTTATATTATCAATCGAATATATGAGCCCAGTTCCAAGTAGTAATGGAATCTGTGCCTTCAAGCTGCTCTTTGCCAAATCCAAGTATTCTTGATCACCAAGCGCTTGATATGCATCTACGAGTGCTTCTGCATAATGGTTGCCCCAACCGTTCCACAGAAAATTGTCTTGATAAACCGAGAAAAAGCCATTGAGATAGGTGAATTGTCCCGTTTTGTAATTCACCAACTCATCCGCATACTTCTTGAGCGTATTCTTTACATCCTGCGTCTTCTCAACCTTTGCATATTCTGATAATCCCATGACGTACAACGCAAGTTGATCTCCAGCAGTGGGTGGGTTTTTTTTGATCGAATTGTAAGCTTTCCTCGCACCATCCCTTACTTGCACATCATCTGTGAACTGCGATAATTTTGACAGACCCAAGAATGCTCTCAACGTCCACCAAGATGTGGACTTGTAACTTGTAACACCTTGTTTATTTATCGTACCATCTGCATATGCAAAGTTGTAAAATTCACCATCTGAATCTTGCATAGCTAAAACGAATTTTGATGCATCGAGTGCCAATTTTAGGTATGTCTCATCTTTCGTAAGTTCATATGCCTCACTGTAAAGTAGAACGACTCGAGCAACATCATCTACACAAAAATCACCCTCGTTCACAGCAGGCATAACTTGGAAATGGTCGCCCTTGTTGTCGGAATAAACCCAGTAGCCTTTCACTTGATTTCCATTAATTGTAAACCACTCTGAAAGTTCTTCCAAATGGGTATTATTGAATGGTATACTCGCGAAGGATACACTCAGTGTCGATAAAATGACTAAACTTATCACCATCAGAACCATCAGACCTTTCAACCTCATAATATCACCAACTTTTGAAATGTATCTTAGAACAATAAATGGGGCCAGGAAAAAGAGCATCGGCCCCAATCAGACTAATTATTCGCCGATCTTTAAACTTCTGAACGATGCACTCTTGTTCTCAATGAGCTTAATGGCATCTACTATCGTATTTGCGTTGTAAACATTGTAAAGCCTTAAGAACTGTACTTTGTCACCTGCTTTGTACCTATTCGGCATATCTTCGGTTTTCATGGAATACACATCTGTAGTTGATGGGTATGCATCGAATTCTCCAGGCATCCACTTGAATATGCCATCTCTGAATTCAAGACTTTCGTATACCCATGTGCTACCATCCAACCACTTTTTGTAATCCGCCATGACAACTGGGACTTCTGGAAGTATCTCGGCAACGCCGATTTTCCCACTTGGTGAGAAGTTGCTTCTCCATTTTTCCATGGAAGCAAATATATACGTTGCACCCCACCAAAGTGGTTTCATACTACTATTTGCTGGGAATACAATGTATGGAACATTGTTCACCATGGTAATTGCATCTCTTTGTAACCAATATTCGTATGGTGTTATGTTGAGTTCATCAGCCCATACAAGTCTTCTAAAGACTGGTAACATGTGAACTGCATCATCGAATGCTGGTGCGATTGGTCTTGTTGCCATTGCTTGAACCTTCATCATATCTGCATAAGTCTCAAAGACAATCGTGTTATCGACCAAGATATCGCCGTTCTTGAATATGTGCGTGACTAATTGTTGGGTTAATCCGTTGAACTTTTCAGACTTCAACGTTGCGACAATCCCAACTGCGACTGGACCAGGTTCGAGGACTTTGATAGACACAACTCTGAATGCGCTGGAAGTTTCTTCGTAGTGGTCACCAAGGTTGCCATCTACGTAGAACGTTGAATTGTACCAACCACTCACTCGAGCAATGCCAAGTTCATCGATAAGCTTTGCTTTTGCGTCACCGAATTGGGTAACTTGAACTAGGCCATGGTCGTTTACTGCTACTTCGAACTTGTTATCTGTTGATTTAATCGTCCATCCGGTATCTGTTTTAGTGACTGTAAAAGCCTTTGGATAAACAGTTGTCTTTGCAGATGCTTCTTCCGATACAACTATCTGACTCTTACCACTTGCTATGAATACCACATAATCTGGTGCAGAAATTCTGTTATTTCCATCGACATCTTCCACTTGGTATGGAATCTCTTTTCCGTTACTTAGGATTTTCATAGTTGACCAATCAGCATCAAAATCCTCTGGCACATAGTCTAGCAACTTGGACATTTGAACAACAACAGGAACTTCCACATCTCCAGCATTTACTGGGATAGATAATGTACCTGCAAATGCAACTGACATAAGTGATACCACTAACACGAATAACACAGGCAGAACTTTCTTCATACACCCACCTCCCTCATAGTGTTGTAAAATCTGAAAGCGTTTACATCCGTATTATAATCAAATACTTCATCATATTATAACTGATTTATTCTTCAAAAAGCATTGATATCTTGGAATAACATAATAATTAGTCCATATTCATCGATTATCAGATTTTTCTTATAATTTGCTTTAGATTTAGCACTTTGGAATATTCTGATTATAAGAATATAATAACGGCGATATGTAAACGCTTACTCAAGTTTACCGAAGTACGTTGGCGATATGTTGTCGAATCACAGAGGAGAAGAGGTGGAATCTAGATGGTCTCGATAGAAGATGTGGCAAAGTACGCAGGGGTTTCGATAGCCACCGTTTCAAGGGTTCTCAACAGGACGGGGTATGTTTCAGAAGAGACTGAACTGAGGGTGTTAAAAGCTGTCAATGAGCTTGATTACAAGCCACATATATCGGCAAGAACGCTGGCGCGAAAGAAGAATCAACAGATAGGGCTGGTGATAAGTCGAAGGATCCAAGAACTATTAGGTAAAGAAATAGGAACGTTCTATAAAATGATTTTAGAAGCCATTGAAAATGCGGCCGCTATGTATAAGATGACTCCTAGAAAGATAATTTTCGAAGAAGAGGAAGTTTCTGGATGTGATGGTTACATCATAATTGGTAGCGACATGGATGAGGAAACTATAGAAGAGATTTCGTCAAGGTCAAGGGTAGTGCTTGTTGACCATTACATAGATGGCTTGCGTGTGAATAGTATTCTCAGTGATGGATACGATGGTGTCTTTTACGTCACTCAGAAATTCATTGAAAATGGTTTCAACAGAATAATCCACTTGCACGGTCCACTCAAGTATTACGGTTTTAGGGATCGATATAACGGATACGTGGCGGCAATGCGGAAGAATGGCAAGTTACCCATCAACATGGAATACGATGAACTTAATGAGGAAGTAGACAACGTTTTGAGAAAGATCTTGCGTGATCATGTCCCCGAAGTATTGATATGTTCAAACGATATCATTGCCATAAGCGCCCTCAAGAAACTCAAGGAATGGGGTTACAAGATACCTGAACAAATAAACGTCGTGGGATTTGACAATATTCCTGATGCAGAAAAAGAAGGCCTTTCCACTCTGCATGTACAAAAGTCAGAACTAGGCTTAAATGCAGTAAAGAGGCTTTATGAACTTCTCAACAACCAGAGCTCACATCCATATAAACAATGCTTGTACACATCTTATGTAAAGCGTGACTCAACTATAATATGAAAATCCAATATACACATATACACATGTTGCAGGTAATGTGAGGGGCGCATTCCACACTAATTTTAGGGAGGTTGGTTGGTATGAAAAAGTTCGTAAGTGTAACTCTTTTATTGGTTCTCATGATTACAGCATTTTCGGTAAAATTGACTTTCTGGACTGCTCCTAATCCGTACCAAGAAGAATTCTGGAAGATCATGGTAACTCAATGGAACAAACAAAGGCCAGATATTCAGATTGAAGTTCAAACCATTCCAGCAGCAGGAAGTTCAGAAGAAGCAATATTGACTGCTTTGGCTGCAGGGAATGCACCAGATTTCTGTGAGAATATCTTCAGTGGATTTGGCGCACAACTCGCTGATATCGGAGCACTATATGCGTTTGATAACTTTGGTGCGGATTTTACAAAACTCGTTCAAACAAGGAAGATGACTAGTATCATCGACAAATGGGCTATAAACGGCAAGCATTATGTCTTCCCAATATATTCAAACCCTATGCTCTTTTGGTGGCGGGGCGATATTCTTAAACAATTGGGATACAGCAATCCTCCAAGAACTTATTCAGAAATATACGATATAAGCAAAAAATTTGCAGATGGTAAGAAAAAGTTCACAATGCAGGTCATATCTGGAAGAAACTGGTGGGATAGATGGTATGATTTTATAACATACTATTATGCAGCTACTAGTGGAAAATCATACATCGACACTGTAAAGAGGAAAGTTAATTTCGGTGATGCCACTGGAAAGAAGATATCTGAATTCATCTACACGATGTTTCAAAACAAATACACTGCCGTAGAGCTTGGCACAAATCCTTTCTATGATGGAACTATTTTGGGAAAGATAACAGGACCATGGGAAGTCAATTGGGCAAAGGAAACGTTCCCGAAGGTTATACCAAACATCTGGATATCAACACCGCCGGTTCCTGATGATTACCCAAAAGACAAGCCAGTCTATACATTTGCAGATAGCAAAGGACTTGTAATCTTCTCAACGTGTAAAGATAAGAAGGCTGCATTTGAATTCATCTCTTGGGTATTTTCCAACGCACAGAACGATGCACTCTGGATAGAGAAAACGCAGATGCCTCCAGCAAGGGAAGACCTTACAACAAATCCAGTATTTGCTAAGTATATGGAAGATAAGTTCTTTAAAGCCTATTCATCAAACGTAGCGTATGCAGTTCCACCTGCCTTGATAGATAAAACCATAGACATTCAGCAGGCTATGACTACTTATCTTGTTGAACCACTCATGTATTTGAAAGGTAAACCCGACGATATCTTGAACAATGCAGTGAAGGAGATAAATAAGATATTATTCTAATGATTTCCGAAAAATATGTCTAGAATGGGAAGTGGTCCGGTGAACAAGAGATCGAAGTTCGGCAGAAAAGAGAGGATATTTGGTTATTCAGTGATAATTCCTTACGTTGCTTACACTGCCATATTTTGGGGATATCCATTTGTATGGATGCTGATCTTGGCGTTTACAAAGTGGAATTTCTTCTCCAAACCACGCTTTGTATGGTTTGACAACTTCTTGAAAATGTTTACGGATAAGGTTTTCTTGCAGATTATTCTGAATACTCTCAATTTTCTTGCTTACTTGATCCCCATGATCTTGATTTCATCACTATTATTTGCACTCGCTCTAAAGAAAGTGAAATTTGGCAGGACGTTTATAATGCTTAGCTTCCTGGTAGCAAATGTCTCTTCAGGCGTTGCATATTCCTTACTTTTTTCAAATCTCTTTGCTGTGAACGGACCTGTTAATAGGGTCTTCGATGCGCTCTTCGGTGTAACTATACCGTGGTTCAGTAATCCACAACTTGCGATTTTCTCGATATGCCTCATAATAACGTGGAAGTTCATCGGTTATTATGGCCTCATATTGTACGCAGGTATTCAGCAGATTCCGCAATCACTTTATGAGGCAGCAGAACTGGATGGTGCAAATAAAAAGGTGCTATTTTGGAAAATTACATTGCCGTTGATTAATCCATCACTCGTTACAGTAACTGTTCTTGCCATTATGCTAACTTTCGGTATATTCACCGAACCATATTTGATAACGGGTGGGGGACCTATGCAGAGGACAACGACGTTCATGATATACATGTACGATACAGCATTCAAAAGAATAGATCCATCATATGCAACAACAGTTGCAGTCGTGACTGCATTGTTAAGCTATGGATTGGTAACGCTCATCAGAAAGACCTTTGAAAGAGAAGTGAGTTTTGTATGAAAAAACAGGAAATCGGTGCTTACATAATAACAATCTTACTGATCTTTCTTGCAATTATTTGGATATATCCTTACATATGGCTCTTTATTTCATCATTCAAGCCAGCAGAGGATATATACACAACATTTTGGCCTAAGTCCCTCACATTGGACCATTACAAATTCATATTTGTCATGGCAAATAGATTCGAAAGACCATTCGTTAGAGCATTTCTCAATAGCCTTTTTATATCGACAACAGTCACATTTTCAGTTATAATAACATCTGCATTGGTAGGTTATGCAATATCGAGAATAAAATTCAAAGCTGGACAAGTTCTGTTTAATTTTACAATATGGCAGATGCTATTTCCTGGCTTCATGTTCATGATTCCGTTGTTTGTATTGATAAGGAACTTCAACTGGCTAAATACGTACAAAGCACTTATCGTACCCTCTTTGACTAGCGCATGGGGGATATTCATGTTTGCGCAAGCATTCAAAACGATCCCCGAAGACTATGTAGATGCAGCAAGGATGGACGGTGCAAATGATTTCTGGATCATATTTCGTCTTATGTTTCCACTAGCTGGCTCCACCGCGTCTATAGTCGGACTATTTACATTCATAGGCATATGGGACAATTTCCTTTGGCCGTTGATGGTTATGAAAGACTACAACAAGATGCCACTTTCAGTCTTGTTGGCATCATTCAATCATGAATATGCGAGTTACATAGGGCCTATACTTGCAGGTTCGGTTATACAGACAATACCGATGGTTTTGATCTTTCTCCTGCTAAGAAAATATTTCTTGCAAGGAATTTCAATGTCTCTGAGATGAGAATAAAAACGAAGAAGAAGGAGGCTATAGCATGGAACTTAGATTGGAAAGACATCCACTCAACCCTATTTTGGCACCATTGCCAGAACATTTATGGGAAGACAAGTTTGTTTTCAACTGTGCAGTAGTGTACGACGATGAACTGTTCCACCTACTCTACAGAGCTCAAGGTGCAGACATGGTCTCTCGGATAGGATATGCTGTTAGTAGTGATGGTGTTCATTTCAACAGATTGGAAAAACCTGTTTTCTCCCCTGCTTTAAAAGATGAGCTTTATGGAGTGGAAGATCCAAGGATAACACAAATTGGTAATAAATATTACATGGCTTATACTGCATACTCGCCAAGAGGTCCTAGAGTTTCAATAGCTTATACGAAGAATTTCATCACGTGGGAGAGATACGGGATAGTTATAAAAGATGAGATCAACAACAAAGATGCGGCACTTTTTCCAGAGAGGATCAATGGTAAATACGTGCTTATTCACAGGTTCGAACCAGACATATGGTATGCATATTCCGATGATCTGATTAACTGGAATAACTATGTGGATGTCGTAGGTCCAAGGAAAGGCTATTGGGATAATCTGAAAGTAGGTATAGGTGCGCCTCCATTGAAAACACCTTACGGTTGGCTGATGCTGTACCATGGGGTAGAAGATGGGCCAAGGCCAATCTACAGATTGGGATTTATGCTCGTTGATCTCAACGATCCAACGAAGGTGCTGAAGAGAAGCGAAGAACCCATATTGGAACCACAAGAGGATTGGGAAGTCTTTGGTGGTGTACCAAACGTTGTATTCAGCGATGCGATGGTCGAGTACGAAGGAAAGTACTATGTTTACTACGGTGCAGCAGACAATTACATTGCTCTTGCAACGATAGATGTGGAGAAGGTCATGGAATGGTGTGAGAATGCAAGATAGATCAAAAACTTATACTCAGTTTAAAAGCGGGGATGTCTCCCCGCTTTTTAATTCTCAAATCTTCTCTATCACAGTACATACAAGTATATATCTCTGAAGCTCTGCGTGGTTAAAGCCAGCAGGTTCTAGTGTACTTACTAACTTCTGTGCCAGCCCGAAGGCATAACACAAATGTAGTTAGTTTCCACTAGACTTCAGCTACCAATCATCCCTTTGGATGAATTAGCGGTAGCATAGGCTCGCTTCAAAACCCAGGATCAGATATCTGACTAAGTTATAAAACAATATTGGACATATGTCAACCGTATAGATAAGCCTTCATCCCATCGGCTAAAGTCGTGGGCTTTCGGCTATTATTTCCGTAATCGTAAAGATCATTCTCCTACAGAAATATGTATTTTCTTGTTTTGTTTATTATATATTATGATTATACTACAACACAAATCGAAAGAATGATAGAGGTTATAAATGTGGTATAATTTGATATAATTCTAGATACTAAGGTCGAAGATATTTTTTGAAAATTTAAACCAGGGGTGCCAGGAAATGTCTGGAAAAACAAACTCAAGGAAACTGATCCTATTCTTTTCAGTAATTGTGTTGGTAATATTATCTGGATTCATAACTCGAATAACATACAATATGTCTTTTCAGAAACAATTTAATATGTTAAAAGCTTATTTTACCCAGCAGGTCGAATTTTTTGCAAAATCGATAAGTGCCGGGTATTTTCAGTGGACTGAAATGTATACTGCGGTAATGAAAAACGACCTTGATTTTATAGACGAACAGATCGAAGATATAAAAAGGAATTATCCCAAAATAACGAGAATTGAACTAATCGAGGATACCCCACCAGAGAAGATATACGAAATCTCAAACGATGGAATGATGATGATCATAAGACTGAAGATCGCAGATGATTCTGTGACCAAGCATGTATTAAATAAACTTACCGTCATTGAGATACCTGCTGAAAACTTCTTGGGCCTCGCTTCGAATATCCCTATCAGACTATCAGATGATGGAAAGCCGTTTGTCTACAACTTAAAGTATCAAAGAATATTCACTATTAATGACCTGACTTCATCACTTTTCTTTTTCTTCATGGTTGCAATGATTTTTCTTATCATTCTACTATTTTCAGAAAGACGTCGTATCAAGGCTGAAAAGCAATCCTCAGAATCGCTAGAACGTCAGAGAAAATCATTACAAGCGATAAACGAATTCACCCAGGCAGTATTGAGAAATATACTGCAGCCATCTTATCAGTACATGATAGAAAAGGCAGTAGAAATAGTACCTGGTGCACAGGGTGGGAGTGTACTTACTAGAGAAGGTAGTTATTTCGTTTTTTCAGGTTGTGTAGGGTACGATTTTGAACAACTGTCAAAAGTCAAATTTAGGCCAGACGAACTTGTCCAAGGTACAAATGGGGAAATTAAAGAAATAGAAGCTCTCGGAGAATTTGATAGGGAAACCTTTGGAGAAACAGAGCATCTAGATATTTTGACTAAATATGGAAGAATAAACGAGATAAAATCAACGTTGTCTATTCCAGTTATAGTAAATAATGAAATTGTTGCATTTCTAAATTTAGATAACTTTGAAACAGAAAATGCATTTACTGAAGATGCCAAAAAAGTAGCGACTGTCTTTGCAAATCAACTTGGTGTACTTTTCGAAAGGATTGCACTGGAGCAAGAACTTGAAAAACAAAAGGAACGATTTAAATATCTTTCAACCCACGATAGCCTAACAGGGCTTCCAAATAGAAGATTGCTAGAGATTGAGATGAAAAGATTGCTAGCTCTAGCAAAAAGAGATGAAAAGAAGCTATGTTGCATATTTCTAGACCTTAAACAATTCAAGTTAATAAATGACACTTATGGTCATAAAGCGGGAGATTATTTGCTCCGTGTTATAGGCGAACGGTTGAAAAACATCATCAGGAAAAGTGATATAGTAGCACGAATGGGTGGTGATGAGTTTGTTTTTGTGCTATATGATTGCAAAAACTATACTCAATTCATCGACAGAACTCTGCAAGAGATAGAAAGGTCTATCTACTATGGATACGAAAAGTTCAATATCTCCGGAAACTTTGGAGTTGCGATATTCCCAGATGATGCAAAAACACCGGATGATTTATTCACAAAAGCTGATTCTGCAATGTATTACGCAAAGAAGAACAATTTGAAATACTGGCTTGCCTCTGACTTACCCGATTCAGAAATCTAAAACAAATATCTGTTAGGTATACCTTAGTTAATTCTCCTACTTTACTTGTGTAATAAAAGAGATATAATTATTGTAGACTACCTCAGTCTACTTATTTGTTTATTATATAGATTCATTTAGGTGGTGAGAAGATGGAGACAAAAAAATCGCTCAAGATAACAGGCATGACTTGTGCAAATTGTGCAAGAATCGTGGAAAAGTCACTTTCAAAAGTCGATGGTGTAAAGTTTGCCGCTGTGAATCTGGCTACCAACACTGCCTTTGTCATATTGGATAAAGAGATACCAGATGAGAAGCTTAAAGAGGCCGTTGAAAAAGTGGGTTACGGTGTATCAGATGAGCCATCCGAACTTATAGAGGAAAAAAGATTGAGACGAATAAGAACGAACATGCTCATTTCAGTCATAATAACCGTTCCACTAATGGTTCTCATGTTCGTGCACATGGGCGGTGTACACATTCCATATTTCAACGAAATTGAACTCGTGCTCAGTTTCATCGTAATCTTCTATGCTGGCCGAGATACGACTCGTGGTGCAACGATCGCCCTACTTCACAGACATTCGAACATGGATACGTTGATTCTCTTTGGTGCTGCCACCGCATGGTTTACGAATATTCTTGCATACACGAGTCTCAACATACATGCGTTCGGCACTGTCGGTGCGATGATTGTCATGCTGCATCTGATCGGAAGGTACATAGAATCTTATCTGAGAGATCGAGCATCAAAGCAAGTTAAAGAATTACTTGCACTACAATCGAAAGAGGCAAGGGTGCTTATCAACGGGGAAGAGATAATGATGCCCATAGAGGCAGTTAAAGAAGGGTCTATTGTAATCGTTAGGCCGGGCGAAAGGATACCACTCGATGGTCTAATCTTGGAAGGAAGTTCTTCAATAGATGAGTCCATGCTTACGGGTGAACCGATTCCTGCATTCAAAGAGATAGACAACGAAGTGATCGGTGGCTCGCTGAATCTGTCTGGTGCTTTGAAAATAAGGGTGACGAAAACGGGCGAGGATTCATTCTTAGCAAAGATGCTCTCGCTGATAGAGGAAGTACAAGGCGCAAAAGTTCCGATCCAAGCACTTGCAGATAGGATAACGAACTGGTTCGTACCGGGAGTCATTACGTTAGCTGTGATCAGTGGCCTTTTGTGGTACTTCAATTTCGATGGTCTAAATATGCTAACTCATTCGATCAGAGAGATTCTACCATGGACCTTGCACACAACTGATTCACTTTCCTTCTCGATCTTTGTGTTTTTGACAACTGTGGTGATTGCATGTCCATGCGCACTCGGATTGGCAACACCGATGGCGCTGATCGTGGGTACATCACTTGCCGCCAAGAAAGGATTGCTTATAAGAAATGCGGAGGCGATACAAACTGCTAAGGAAGTTGGTTACGTACTCGTTGATAAAACTGGAACGTTGACATTGGGAACGCCGAAGGTAGTTGAATCAACGGTTCCACAAGCAGATGTACAGGCAGTCGCATCGATAGAAAGCCTATCAATTCACCCACTTGCAAAGGCGATCGTTGAGTATGTCGATAAGTCCATAATGGATTCGATAGAAGATTTTCAAGAGTTACACGGTCAAGGTGTCGTTGCAAAGTTAGGGGCAGATGAATACTTTATAGGCAAGCCTTCTGATCCAACGTTGTATGACAAATACACATCGGAAGGTAAGACAGTAGTTGAAGTACTTAAGAATGGTAATAAGTGTGGATATTTCGTCATAGAAGATGTAATCAGAGAAGATTCGGCACAAGCGATAGCAAAGCTGAAATCGATGAATATAACGCCCGTGATGGTGACTGGTGATAATGAAAATACAGCAAAATACGTTGCAAGGATTGTTGGTATTGAAGAGGTGTATGCAAATAAGAGGCCGGATGAGAAGATCGATATCGTCAGACACTATCAAAGTATGGGAAAGAAAGTGATCATGGTCGGCGATGGTATAAACGATGCCGCAGCACTGAAAGGTGCAGACATAGGTATAGCGATCGGAAGTGGAAGCGATTTGGCGATCGATAATGCGGATATAATTATTACAAAAGGTGGAATATCGAAGATCGTCGATGCAATAATCATCTCAAAGGCAACGTTCAAATCGATAAAGCAAAACCTCACGTTTGCCTTTTTCTACAACGTTTTGGCTATACCACTAGCCATGTTAGGCATGCTACATCCAGCGATAGCAGAAGGTGCGATGGCATTGAGCTCAATAACGGTCATCCTCAATTCTCTCAGGATAAACTCAGCTTTTTCCAACGATTCTTCGCAAAATTTACCAACGCATTTGGCTGACAACAAGGCCAACGTTTGAGCTTGTTAGATATGTTATATCGGAAAATTGAAAAATGTGAGGACAACGAGTACAAAGAGGAGGGATTGACTATGGCAAAGTATGTACTGAGCGTTCCAGATATTTCTTGTAACCACTGCAAAATGAGGATTTCGAAGGCATTGGAAGAAATCGGTGAGAAAGACTTTGAAGTCTCCGTAGAAGAAAAGAAAGTCACGATCAATACGGACAACATCGATAAAGTTGTCAAGAAGCTTGAAGAGATCGACTATCCGGTAGCTTCTACGACTATGTTGTGACTTGACAAAACAAAACTTGGAGATCAAAACCACTGTGCAAAGAAGATGCGTAAGACTTGTACAGTGGTTTTTTGAGAATTTCGTTCTTGAAATTGTTTGATGTGAGACTTTATCAAACTGTACTATCTTAAGAGTATCGCTCTAACAGCTACGGAAAATTATATTTCGTGTTATCGTGATTGATATAAGATATTGTCACTATATGCCGCCTTGTAGATACTCGATAACTTTCTTTTTCAGATATTCAATTAGGCCAAACTTAGCAGATCCTAAGGAAATTGCATATTCGTCTAAATTTGAAAGAGAGATTTGTATTTTGTGATCATGAAAAACGTAGTTCTCCACAATATGCACTAATTGATTCAGAAAATCATTTCCTAAATACTTCATTCTACCATCTATAAAGATATTGGAAATTCCAAAGTAGTATATTAGAGAAATAATTATCGCCCCAAAATGTTCTGAGAGTTCTTTTATAAATCCTTTTATGTTCTCCTTTTCCACATCAGACAATGTTTCAATTTCTTGAAGGCTCTTTATGGGCCTGGAAATTATGCTACTGATTTTCCTTATTATACTGTCTGTGCCATACTCATTTTCGAAGTACTCGAATTTTCCTTCTTTCAGTAGTGGAGTTTGTCCTATTTCTCCAGCATAACCGTATAATCCGTGGTAAAGCTGGTTATTAATTATTACTCCTGATCCAACACCCTTGTCATAGAGAATATATATGAAAGAATCCAGTCCCTTTCCTTTTCCATAGTACTTCTCGCCTATTGCCCCCATATCAGCATCATTTTCCAAACAAGCAAATATGCCGTACTTTTTCTTTATGCTGTCTATTATCGGGAAATTATCGAATCCAGACAACTTTGGAGGCTTTCCTATAATTCCTTTCTCTGTGTCCAAAGGTCCAGGAACACCTAAACCTATTGCCTCTACTTTTCCACCTGTAAGTTCTGTTCTTCTCACTAAATCGTCTATAACTTCATACACTGTTTCTATTTTTGGAGTGTTATCTGAGAACGGATAACTTACACTATGAAGAACTTCACCTTGCGCATTGATGAGACAACCATTTACACTATCTCTAAGTACCCCTATACCAATAACGTTAGCAAAATCCTTAACTATTCTCAAATTTATGGATGGCCTACCAACACCAGTTGGAAAATTCTTGTTTTCTTCTATGAAACCTATTTTTAAGAAGTCTCTAACTATTTCACCAATTGTGGTTTTTGTCAACCCAGTTTCGTAGGCAAGCTCTACTCTTGATAGTTCTTTGTCAATCAATAAATTCAATACCCTCAGTGAATTACTAACTCTTATTGATCCATTCTGATTGTTCAAAAACAATCCCTCCTCGTATAATAATATTTGTGTATTGAAACTTCTGTATATAATGAAGAATCGTTTCTTCTTTAATACTTGTCTTTTCGAGAAGTAGCCTTGATGTGTTCATCATCATTGACATCACCTGATTTGCCAAAATCTTATCAAGCTTTGGCATAATCATAAAAATACTTGTACAACTTTAAATGAAGAGAAAGTACCCATGCCAACGGTAGAAAGCTATTACAACTAGTTCTTAGTATGCTGACCAGAGACTAATAATCTCTAAAACTATTCTTCTAACTACTTAGATTATACATCTGCTTTGTTATATGTTCGAATATCTTTTCTTGATTAATTTCGTTCCTATCATGGATTTGTACAATTGTAGACACTTTCTCTTCGTTTGAAGTTTCGCAAAATTCTGTATTTCATACGATTTAGAAATTGTTGCATTGGTTGATATAGTACATCTCATATTCTATTATAACTATGTTTCAGTGACTACAAGAATATCTCCTTTTCTCAAATAACCATTTTACCATTCCCTTCGTTCTATAACCTGGTACCCATGACTCATGTGGCTCAAGCCCCAAAGAATTCATGTAACCCTTAGGATATTCTGTGTATTTAACCTCTTTTGCACCCAAATTTCTAAGTATCTCAACAACTTCCCTTGAGAGATCGACTGGTACTACATCATCGTCTTCCGCATGAAATAGCCACAAAGGAACATGTTTGATCCTGAGCAGTCTTTTCGCATTCCCTCCGCCACACATGATGACACCTGCTGCAAATTTCTCCGGATGCAAAGTCAGGAGTGTGATAGCTCCAAATCCACCCATCGAAAGGCCCGTTATATAAATTCTGTCAGTATCAACAGGATGTTTATCAATTATAGAATCAATGATGATTGCTACTGTGGCAAGTAGTGAATTAGGACTGAGCTCATTTGTTGATGCAGTAGAGAATCCGAGCCCCCAATATGCATTATCCGGACATTGCGGAGCTAACACAAAACATGGATGATCTTTTTGAACCTCGTCAGTTGCCCAGATGGTTGCCCCTTCGTTTGCAGTTATCTGTGCTTCATTATCATTTCCTCTTTGTCCAACACCGTGTAGAAAGACTACTAATGGATATCTTTCACCATCCTCAATCTCTGGTTCGAACAGTCTGTAGGGCATTGTTATGAACTCATCTTGATATGTAAGCGATTTAAAACATTCTAAATAGTCTTTCTCTGCCATAGATATGCCTCCTATCTCTCAGTACTTATCTTTGCTTCACTCAATCATTTTGCATCGGCCTGAGTTAACGCTATTGGGGGTCTCATAAAGTTTTCGGCACCCTCCAGATCAATTTCTCTGCCTGTGGTAAAGAAGAATGAGAATGTTAATACATCGGGACTGCCAGGTTCCACATTTTCCAGCCGCACTATTCCTGAATCTTTTGTGGCTGTTTCATCGTAATGCCTTAAAAGTAAACAATCGAACGAGTTCGTTTTCGAGTCAAAACCAACCATAAAAGCCTGTCTCGTGCCCATAGTCACAGTTAAACCATCGGATTCCAAAGCGAACAAGTCTCTAACAGCTACCTGACCCGGTCTCAGTGCGGGGAATTCGTAGGGGTCCTTTACGATGGAATCGGGGCCTCTATAGACGAACTTTCCGCCAGAGCTTATAGGAATCTTAAGGAAATAATTGATTGAATGGTTCTCGTAGGGTATGTACGGAATTTTTGTTTGATCTATAAAATAACTGAAAAAGATTTTCTTTTCATTGCTTGGAAGGGCAATATCCAATTCAACAATCGGAGAACTGTCGATTTTGACTTGCACAGATTTTTGTTGAGGATTTTCATATGATTCGTAAGCTCGTATAGCTAATCTCTCCTTTTCTCTGACTTCTATAGAACTCGTGTAGGCATGTTCAAAGGTCCCCACATCTTTTGCCACCCACGTTTTTAAATCCTTATCAAAGATGTCAAACGTGCCATCCGATTTTATCACTATTCTGTAGAAACCGTTTTCGACAATCTGATCGTTTTCTCTGTCTTTACTTTCTTCTCTTTTGATATCCGTTATCCCTTTAATGACTATTTCCGAATTTCCTTTCGGTAGTTTCATGTATACCTCGTAACCCTTGTCAATTTGATTCCACGGATCAGTGTAAGTTGAGGTGAAAGGATACGCAGTGTACTCTTTCCCCTCGAATTCGAGTAGGATTCCAATGTTAGGATTCCACTCAGCTATCTCGAACTTAAGAAGGCTTCCCGTCTCAGAGTTTCCAGGATTGAAGACATAAAGTTTACTGGGTTCTGTCTTCTCCGGCACCAGTTCATCGAGCAATCCCCGGACACTGCTATAAGCAGTTGAAGCGTAATCAGTTACTGTTTTATTGAAGATATGCGTTTGCTCGAGAGTATAGTTTCCAGGCCAGCCCGCCCCTGGAGCACCACCGTGCTCGGAATACAACAAAATGTTCTTTATCGCAGTGCGATATAAAGGATCTTCGGGATTTATCATGTTCGAGGAAGTTAGTTCTTGCAAAATTTCTTGACTCCATCTGATGAGAGAAGATGAATATGGTCCTCCGGTTTTTACACTTTCCCAAAACCCTGACCAGTCACCTCTGTAGACTGGTAAGACATCTCCATACTTCTCCTCCATGCGTTTAAAAAACTTAGAAGGTGTTGAAAACTCAATTTGAAGTTCGGAAAGTAGAGGGCCTTCGTGGAGATTTAGATAACTAACCAGACCCGGCCCCAGTCCTCCATTATCCGTTGCAACCATAATAGCAACAGCATCGTATGGATAACCCTCTTCTTCCAGTCTTTCTACATAACTTTCTATCGAAGAAATGCTTTTGAAGGTGATCCCTTCCATATAGCTTGCTTTGGTTATCCAAGTGAGAACCTTTCCGTGGTTCGGGCCTTCCCAGTAGAAGATGTTCACCAATCCAGGAAGTTGAAGAACATCGCCATATTTGTCATTTATTCCAGACATAAAGTAAGGGATACCACTTTCAGAAAGAGCGTCTGGTAAATCCTGCACATAGCCGGGGACATCATTCATCAAAGCAGTGGTGATTACAAAATTGTTTTCTTTTGCGAATCTTATAGAATCATTAAATGTTTCTGACAATGAAAGTTTGTTCATAAAACCTGTATGCATAGAAGCGTAAGCACCCGCTATTTCCAAGCGCCCATCTTTCACGTACTGAACCAATTTTTGAATTTCAAAAGGTTCGGGAGATGTTTCCAACCATTGTTCCAGTTGCCAAAAGGTCTCAATTGTGAAAGAAAAGTCTGGGAAAATATCCATCATGTTTAACAAGCTGTTTATCATCTCTACGTACTCTTTAGAAACTTCTTCTTGAGTTTTTGTAAAACCAATATCCAGATGGCTGAATGGGATTATGAAAACCTTGTCTATTTTTCCAAAAGCATACGTCACCGACAAGATCATAACTACAACGATCAAAATTGCTCTTCTCATCATTTACCACTCCCACTCAAAGCGAAACCACTTGTTATGCTCTTCTGGAATATAAAGTATATTATTATCAAAGGCAGAGCAGTGAGTGTAGAAGCAGCCATCAACAAATTCCAGGTAGTGGTATATTGTTGCTGGAAACTTCGCAACCCTACTGCAAGAGTCCATTTGGATGGATCGTGTAAGTATAGCAGAGGTCCAAAGAAATCGTTCCATGAAAAGAGCAGTGTAAAGATCGAAACCGTAAACAGCACTGGTTTGGATAATGGAAGTACGATCTGTGAATAGATTCTGAATTCCGACGCCCCATCGATCCTGGCCGCTTCCAGCAATTCGTCTGGTATTGAGACAAAAAACTGTCTTAATAAGAATATGTTGAAAGCCCCTCCACCACAAAATGCTGGGACAACTAATGGAAGGTATGTGTTTATCCAACCTAGCTTTGAGAATATAAGGTAAGTTGGTATGATCAATACCTGAGAGGGGATAAACATGGTAGCTATAGTTATATAAAATAGCTGATTTCGTCCCTTCCAACGTAACTTTGAAAAACTGTATGCAACAAGTGAGGCACTAAATAAAGTTCCGACCACGTTCAAAATGGCTAAGAACGAAGTATTCCAGAAGTATCTAAAGAATGGAAATGCCTTTACTGCATCTATATAATTCCTCCATTGCGGTGGTTTCGGAAGCCACTGAACAGGTACAGTCATGACCTGTGACTCGGGTTTTAAAGACGTCGAGATCATCCAAAAGAGAGGAACTAGGAATATCACGCTAAACAATGTTAACACGCTGTACAAAATTATCTCTCTTATCAGTCTCATTTTTTTCTGACTTCTCATATCGCAATCCTCCTCAAAATTCGGCCTGTCTGCGATATATCCTAAACAGAACTATTGTCAATGGTACTAAGATTAGAAACATTACGACCGAAATCGCAGACGCATATCCCATTTGAACATCTTTGAATGCGAGTTTGTAGATCATTAAGTTCACAAACGTTGTTGATTCTAATGGACCTCCCCCAGTCATAATATAGGCTTCCGCAAAAACTTGAGAGGCACCGATAAGCCCTGTGACAACATTGAAAAAAATGACGGGTCTTAACATCGGCACGGTGATCTTCCAAAATAGCTGTATTTTATTTGCACCATCCAGCTCAGCGGCTTCGTATAGTTCCGTAGGAATTCCTTGAAGGCCAGCCAGAAAAATGACGATGATGCCTCCTATTCCCCAAAGACTCATGAGTATGATGGCAGGTTTGGACCAAGTTGGGGAGTTCAGCCAAAGTGGGCCGTTTATTCCAAAAATTCCTAAGAATTGGTTTATTAGGCCATTTGTCGGATTGAACAACATCATCCAAAGGAACATTACAGGGACTGCAGGTAGGACTACGGGAAGGAAAAATATCGTTCTAAATATCCCCATAAACTTTCCGGCATTATTCAAGAGGACTGCAAGGATTAAACCAAGCAGAACTTTTAGAAAAACGGATCCAAACATGTAATAAAATGTATTTCCTAAGGCCTTCAAAAAGCTCGGGTCTAGCGTGAAGAGAATCTTGTAATTCATGAATCCTATCCATTTTGGAGGGTTAATCCCATCGTAAGTTGTAAAACTTAAGAAAAATGAAGCAACGATCGGGCCTAATATGAAGCACACCAATCCGATGATCCACGGAGCAGCGAATAGATAACCGATGACACTTTTTCTCTTCCAAAAAGATCTTTTTGATTCTTCTGGCATCTTCCGAACCTCCAAAAAGAAAATATGATATTTGTGGTTCATGGGCAATTAAACAAAACAGTTTCGCTTATGCTCGAGTTAGGCATCTTTGCCTAACTCGAGCAGGTTTCAAAATATATGAAGACTCATCTGATGATGTTTAGTGGGTGAGTCTATATTTCTGTATCTGCGTTTCTATCATTTTTTGCAGATCATCAAGTGCTTTTTGAGGAGTCGACTTGCCATACAAAACTGTCTCGACAGTTTTCTGTAAGTCCTCATACCAGAGAGGATATTCAAGTACAAATGGTCTAAACCGGCTAATGTCTAAAGTTTGGACAGATAATTTCCACAGTTCATTTGACATTAAGTCCGGTGACATTGCCGCTTCTCTATTACCCACGAGAGAAGAAACATTCTTTGCAAATAGATAAGAAGGAGTTTTACTGGTTAAATAGATAATAAACTCTGCAGCAGCATCTTTATTTCGGCTTCTGGAAGACGCTTCGATCGAAAATCCATTCGACCAGCTTACAGGTTTAACAGGGTATGGTATTTGAACAACACCGTAATTTAGATTGGGTGCATAGTCTCTTAACTGGCTGAAAAATGTGTTATTTTGGATGACCATTCCAAGTTTTCCGTTTATGAATGCATCATTCAAACCAAGAGGATAGGTTGCGTTGAATTTTTGAAGTTTATCGAGGCCTAAACGATCGACCATCTGCTTCCATTCTGTAAGAGATTTTACAACGATAGAGCTATTCACTACAAGATTTCCTTTTTCATCTATGAAGTCCCCACCGTTGCCCCATACATACATCCAAAAATAGGATTGTGCGTATAATGGGTTAAAACCAAGGACATCATAGTCTCCTTGGGCGTTTTTCTTTGTTATCTTGTCAGCATATTGCCACAGCTCATTCCATGTCTTAGGCGGACGGTTGGGGTCTAATCCGGCTTTAACAAACAAGTCCTTGTTATAGAAAAGCAACCTTACGTCTGTTTCAAACGGCAGAGCATATATTCCACCTTTCCATCGGCACATGTCTAAAGGAGCCTTGAAAAACGTCTTATCAACATCTGTTCCCGCTTTCTTTAAATATGGTGCCAAATCAAGCAGAATACCCGAACTAGCTCTCATTATAACGTCTCCGAGGTCGTTTACAAAAACATCAGGTTCCTGACCAGCGGCAATACTGATTCTGAGTTTGTCCCAGTAATCCCAAAAAGAAATTCCCAAAGCTTCCACTCGTATTTTTCCTTCGTGGCTTTTGTTGAAATCCGTAACTACTTGATCAATCGTTTGTTTTGCTATTCCAGCATCGTATACATGCCAAAATTTTATTACGACAGGGGCTGCAAAAGATATCGTGGTTAGAACCAGTATGAACAAAGCAATCAAGAAGCTTCTTGCTAACTTCATAAATATCCCTCCTTTTTTAAGCATCCTCTTTCCTTCAATTTTATTTTTCTTTCATATTACAGTAAATGTTTTTCCATCTTGAACTTGAAGCCTAAAGTATCTTAACTTCTTGCATAACCGTTAAACTAAAAATATCTCTTATTTTACAAGGCTTAGCTATTTCATCAAGGATCTATCAAGACTTGAAGTTCACATGGCTCAGTAACCGGCAGCTCTCTTGTTTCATTTTTTCTCTCAAATAGTATTGCACTCTCCTCCAGGTTCGTTTTCCCCCAAAGCTCAATCTTTCTTGCTTAATTTTCCACCTCCTTTCCTTATCGATACCCACACTTTTTAACATGTCCAAGTTCCTCCATAATATTTCCCCACCTCCCTTCTTCTGTGCTAAATTAATGACCTCTTTTTGGCATTTTGAATACATCTAAAAATTACCTTCGCATCCGATGTCTCTCAATCAAACTGTGAAAACAATTGTCTTTATTTCACGTTTTCCGATTTCAAAATTTATTTTATTTGCCTCATTCCTTATCCGTTTTAAGTTACCATTTCCGACGTTTGAAACAAATGCCTCTCGTACACAAGCATTTGATATGACTAACTCTACGTCTGTATCAGTACAACCAACTTCCTGAACTCGGATTTGGTACTTATTTTTGTCGAGTTTTCTCACTCCTAAGATCTTTACATTCTCAGCATTGGTTGAAATGAAAGAAGAACACTTATCATCGATGTGGTATGGAACTGTAACTCCCATTAACGCATTCTGTACTTCTTCGCCAAACCTGTTTGCAGTCAATGGATCAAAACCGTTTGCATGGCTTGTGATGCTGTAATGAAATTCTACTTCACCACCCTGCCTGTTTGGGAAATTTGTATCCCATATATTGTTCATAACGTAAGAGTATACGGTGCAAGGTTCGTCGGCCTCAAGTGTTTTATCAAAGGGATTATATGGAACATGAATGTTTTGAAATTGGACCAGGGGAGCTTCCAAAGTACCCCAGAGAATGGTGTATTGCGAATTACTCATAGCTACCCAGTTTTGAATTGCCCTCAGGTAGTGGCAAGAACCAGGTACAAACTCGTCATCCGGGGAAATGTATCCTCCATTTATCTCGTACCATGTTCTCCCGTTTTCTATGTTGAATGGGAAAGAAAAGTATACTGCTTCTTTGGCTTCGGTTTCTATTTTCATTAGGCGATTGACGATATCCATTCTTTTTATTTCATCATACAGTATTATTTCTTGTTCAATCCACTCACAACCAGGCAGATGGAGCGTTACTAACATTTTTTGGTACACGTTATTTTTTTCTACCAACTTTATTTCTGACATACTCGTACGACTTGCTTTACCTTCTTTGCCTCGTTTCAATAGGCTTGCAGAACTTCTTCGACCAAGAAGGGTTTGTGGATTTCCTACTATGCGGGAAGATAGATGGTTGAAGCGAGGAGCTGTGGTAAATTGATCATAGACGTATTCATTGAAGAGGAAAACAGCTTTTGGATTCACTAACTCCTGGCTTATTTCTTTGTCCATAATGCTGAGGATTCCACCAGTGTCTGGATCAAAAATGATTCTGTAAAACGAATTCTCTATTACTGTATCTTCATTTTGATTTATGGATATCCGACTACGCACTTCTTTTTCCTCCGTCAGTACTTGGTATCTAACTTGGCCGAACGGAGGAACATTTTTTGCAATGAACGTTACTGTTGCTCCAACTGGTTCAGGTAACTCTCCTGTGTGCAGTTTTAAAGAATATCTTACTTCTTCTCCATTTTCATTGAGGATTTTCAGCCCTTTTCTCACATCACATTTCCCAAATGGGATAAATACATCTACTACATCAGTCCGATTGAAAGAACTGGAATTATAGATAATGATGGAGATCGATTCTTTGTCATATCTTGTTCTTAAGATTTCAGGAAGTAGGTTGAGTACCTTACGATATTCAAAAAGACTTTCATCATAAGCCGACTGTGCAAAGTTCCTTTTGATGCTCCATTGAATTTCGCCAGAAGTGTTGTGCTTTAGGGAACTTTCCCATGGATTCCATGCTCCCCATGTATGCTCATCAAACAAGGTCATTTTCTCATAGACTCTGTCCAACTCTTCTTTAGGATAGATATGTTTCTTATTACCGAAGTTTAGAATACTATGTAGTGTTTGAACTGATCTTAATAATTGATGAGTCTTCCTATTTAGTCCCATTGTATAAGCGTTAGAAGCTATCCCGTCTGACCACCAATCGGTCCAATCTCCACAAAACTCTGGAATACTTGCATACTTATCAGATTCTATCTTTTCAAAAAATTGCTTGTTGGTAGAAGTAATTAACTTGGGGTAAGCCCACTTATCATTCCAGGTTTTAGCTATCTGCGATGGAACGATACTTGGCCCTGCATTATCCCAAAACGCGCCTTGAACTCTTACATGTACATCGCTAAATTCGTAATTGCCGTCTTGCATCTCCTTGAGTAGAGATGGCAGTTTTTCGAATACTTCTTCGTAACTCTTTGATAAACCAAGCAGATTTCCTTCCATGTATACTCCATGTGGCGTATCCGTATACCAAACTAAAACCTTCTTCTCATTTTCCCGATCTAATTTCCAATAGAAAGGACGCCTCAATTTAGGACCAGGAAGCAGGTATGGTATGGCACGTCCTGCATAGTTGTGTGCTACAGACAAATACTTGATTCCCATGTCAGTTAAGCATGTTAGAAATCCTTTTGTCAAACCTGGTACATCACTCTGCATTGCCGTACAAATTTCTATTTGGTATTTATCGCGAAGCATCTGCGCCATTTCAAAACTTCTAGCAAGTTCATCTATATCATAGGCTTCAGTGTGCATGTTCATGTAATCTGCACACACCTCGATTCTTCCCTCTTTTATCCTTTGAATCATCTTTTTAACTTGTTTAGAAGGACGACTCTGAAGCCAATACTTTAGAGGCCAAGTTGCTTCAACAACCCATTTGAAGTTGGTTTCTGGATCATCATTTTGTAAGTCACACAGCTCAAGAACTTGATCCAAATAGTTCAAGTGATGGTCTAATACTTCAACTTGTGGATCTGTGTATCCTATGTCCAAATGCGAGTGATGAATGATGTGAACAACCCAATGCTTTTGTGGTGTGACTGTTACTGTACTTTCAACTTTGTTGTCATCCCATCTAAGCATGGCGTTATACGTAGTTTCAGCTTTGGCCTCCGGGACATACATTTCTAAAATTGTTTTCCCTTTATTGATTTTGTCAACATTTCGTACAATTTTTTGATTGTCCCCAGTCAAGATCAACTGTGCTTTAGATATTTCTCGATTCGATCCAACTTCTATGAAAACTACCTGCTTTAACTCACCCTCAAAAGTTACAAAGAATAAGGAACTCTCAACTCTAAAAGCAGATATTACATCGGATTTTCTAGACATCGTTAATCTCCTTCTTTCCATTTCAGTGAATTTTTAAATGCTTTGAACCTTTTTTTCCTTTATTTCAGAGCTATTGGAGAACGTTTAAAACCAGAAAGGGCAATGTTCCTGAACATCTAAGAATAATCATGTTGGTTGATTATGGGAAGAATCGTTTTGACTTTGATCCTGATAATTTGAGAAAATAAGATATGCCGCACCATAAAGTGAACTCAGATCGATGTACTTTGCAGTTCTTATTTTTATAGGGAAAGGTAGTTGAGACAAGCCACTCTTCAGTGTATTTTCGAACAATTTGAAAGATTTCGATATTTGTCCACCAAAAACTATGGCATCTGGTCTAAATCTTAATGCAATTGGTTCAAGAACAAGGCTCAAATTTTCTCCAAGTTCTTCAAAAATTCTTTGGCAGATTCGGTCTCCTCGTTCTGCAAAGTAAGCAATTTCTTCCACTTCAAAATCTTTATCGATACCTTTCAATTTCTTATACTCGCGTACAATCCATCTCGCAGAAATTACATCTTCAACTATCCCATCTTTATATGCTAAACCACCTATCCACCCTTCTGGAGGAGTAATTGTTTCGTCTACGACTATTTTTCCGTTTATCATGAAAGCGGATCCCAATCCGGTTCCTAACGTTATTCCTATAACTCTGCTGAAGTTTCTAGCCGCTCCTAACCAGTTCTCGCCTCTTAGAAAAAGGAACGAATCTAACTCAAACTTTACGTTACTGATATTTAAGTGCTCTATGATTTCATCTTTTAAGCTTACCCCATAGATAGATTGGTATTTGTTTAGCCTTGGAGGAATATACAATATTCCTTTTTCATAATCTGCCGGTCCAGGTATCCCTATTCCTATACCTTCTATTTTCATATGGAGTTCTTTTGCTCTTTTTATTTGCACTCGTAATGTATTCAACATGTTCTCTATTATCACATTCTTGGAACAATTTGAAAAAGAAGGAACTTTATAAAAGCTCTCCTGTACTATTTCCCCATCATTACTAACGATTGCTGATTTTAAGAAGGTGCCACCCATATCTAGTGCTATAGCATGCATTCTAAGAACCTCCTAATAATTCACCTGAGAAAGAATTCAAAGAGTCCTAGTTGATGTAGGTTGTACTCTTTTCTTAACTAAAACTTTTATGATGACGCAATTCTGATCGCTTTCTATAAGATATTTACCGAAACAGGCAGGAACTATTACGGTCTTCGAATTGGTGACAACAACAGAATTACTCATGTCGTTCTCTGCTCGTATTGTGACGTCTCCCTTGATAACTGTTAAAATATGGAAATCTCCTAAAGTATCGTCCCTCCACAACGTAGAAAATTCAACTCTATGTACTTCAAAAAGTATCTCCTTTACCCTTTCGAAAAGATACTCAGTCCCATTTTCTTGAACTGCAATCACTTTGGGCATTGGTTTCAATCGTTCATGTGAAAAATTGAGCTTTAGGTGGGAATTGATAACATTGAATGCGTGATCCAAGTGTATCTCTCTTAGATTGCCATTTAAATCTGGTCTAAGGTAATCATATACATGAAAAGTGTAGCCGTAGCTGGTTCCTATTTCCAAACAGACCTGATCCTTTCCAAGAGCGTGTACAGTTCCCGAAGGTATCAAAAATAGGTCTCCAGGCTTGCTGGGAAAAGAATTGACGTATTCTTCATAGTTTAGAGGTACGTGGCTTTCTTTTGATTCTAAAGCTTCCTGATAAAAATCGGCTATGTCAATGCCATCTCTTAGCCCAAGAAATACTCTTGAATCATCCTTTGTTTCAACTATGTAGTATGCCTCTTGTTGTCCAACTTTTTCGGAGAACTGTTTCCGAACATAAGAATGATCGGGATGAACCTGAATAGCCATGTTCCCGCCATCATAGCTATCATCGTAATGAACACGCAGAGGAAAGAAGTAACCGAACTTATTGAAAACTCTCTTCCCCAATATATATTTCGGATTGCTGGCTAAAAAAGTGTCAAAAGGCACTTCGAAAACGTCCTCACCGAGTTCAACCAGCAAACTCATATCGGAGGTTACGGCTTCAAAAGCCCAGGCACAATTCTTATAGTCCTCGGGTATTTCTCGTTTTTGCTTTATCCATTGACCTCCCCAGGGCCCTTGTATATAAAGAGGTTTGAGCTTGAAAGGTTGTCGAGATAGTCTCGACATAACATAATCAAATGTTGATCTTGGAATAATCTTCAGTTGAGTGGCTGTGGTTATGTAAAAGTCCATTTTTCTTAAAACATTTCTTCTGTGCTTGTCAAAAAGTGGAGCATACACGTACCTTGTCAATTTGAATGTCTGAATTGACATCCCTACATCTGCAACACCTTCAGCATTCAAGGCTCCTTTTGGTACAAACCAAAGATTTTCTTTCTGAACACTCTTAACAAAATCCTCATGAGTTACGTCGATGTAAAATACGTAATCGTAAGAAGCATTTATCAATGTGCTTGAAGAACCGTACCCAAAACAGATGAAGAGATTGTTGTTGGACTCTCTTATTTTTTCTTTAAATTTAACTACTGCATTGTTATCTAAAAAATCATTCAGATCCCCTCTGTACATCTTCCCGAAATGTTGATCTACGGTTATACATGGTTCTATCATTTTCCATATTTCCTGAGAATTCTTGAAAAAATCGGTACTATCGATCAAACCAACGGAGACGCCTTGTTCTTCCAATTTTTCTTTGAGTTCAAGTACGATGGACCAGTCTGCTCCAACGTAGCCATCAAAAGCTATTATGAGTGGCTCGGGGTTAGAGAGCCATCTTTCACTCAGAGAACCCATTATGAAGGACGAAATTTCATCTACGCCATTCATTACTGGCCTCAAACCGTTTTGTGTTGGAATTATATTTAGATCGGATTCTGAATAGTTCATGCCACGAACCTCCTATTCAAATTCTACCCTAACTAACTCTGGCCAATATCTTTGATGACTAACAAAAGTGAGATAAATAATTCTTCCATTTTCTTCCGCAAGTTCTGGGTGTTCTTTTGCAGCATAGCATATGTCTAAACTCATGGACTTCTTCGGTTTATATAGGAGAATAGGTTCACTCCACGGGCCGCAAGGATCATCCGCTGTTCTAAGGTGAACCTCTTCCATCGCTCCTGGAGATACAACTCCATTAGAGGTAACTCTACCTGCAAAGGAATATACTGCTATATACTTGTTCAGGTACGGATTGAACGAGACAGAAAACTCATTTGCATTTCCATCAAAGAGCAATTCTAAGTTTCTAGGCTGACTTATCCATCCCTGTTTTGAATAATATTCATACCGGTTCAAATCTTCGATATATTCTGGTCTCACTCTTGAAAGATAAACCCCGTGAATTGTCTCATTATCTATCTTCTCAACCCTGCTACCATAGATATAAACATATCCATCTACCAGAGTTTTTAAAACAGCGGTACCAAAAGCTGGAACTTGTTCGCCAAATTTGTCAGGTACTTCACAATTCCACCAAACAAATGGGTACTCACAGTAATTAGACAAGTCTTTTGGAGGTACTGGATAACTTGTGGGTTTTAGTCTCTCAAAATCATAAAAAGGATATTCTGATTTGGCTAATCCAACACCATATAAGTTGATATCTAAGTTTTGTTCATTTTTTGAAGAATCGAAAAACCCACAATCAACCAAAATGTAGAAAATATAAAGCTTCGCATCATAACAAAAACCGTCCATAGGCCAAATTGGCCTATATCGGTTGTCCCTATTGGGTGCCAAAACAGTGCTTACGAGCTCTCTCGCAATTCCATCTTTATCAACATAGAATGGTTTTGATGATATCAATTCTTTTCCCGTTTTTGTGTTGGTAAAGCAACCCGTATTCTCAATCATCTTTATATTTTCTCTTGCCCAATCTTTGCTTAACCACATGTCTATTAACTCTTTCTCTGGATCATAATCAGAACGATTTGGACCAATCAACGTATCTCCGAATGTCCAAAAAGATCTCCCATCTTCAAGGGGTATCGAATAAGCTCCATCATGTCCTATAACCCATGATGAATTATTTCTGAATAGTTCTCCTATGTGTTTTGTTGCCTTAATCTTGATTCCGTTTTCCAAGTAGTTCATGGAATCACCTCCAATTATTGATCAGATACTGTTAACCAAAATTTATGAAACCGTGCGATAATATTGTTGAATCCTAAAAAGGGGCACCACCCCCCCAAGGAGGCGATACCCAATGATCAAATGTCCATACTGTGGTTCCTCTGACTTCTGC
>Ga0209508_1000599_pt1 | contig 35229 bp, 18 predicted proteins | sample AD_UKC129_MetaG_FD_184427 | JGI IMG/M metagenome (GOLD analysis project Ga0209508, IMG submission 184427) | Active sludge microbial communities of municipal wastewater-treating anaerobic digesters from Canada - AD_UKC129_MetaG (SPAdes) (version 2) | ecosystem: Engineered > Bioreactor > Anaerobic... | reverse complement strand
TTCAGATTAAAAACAGTTAAACGGATTGATTAATCAGGTTAAGTTTGGTTCGGGATCGCTCTGCGGGGGCCAATAGCTCAAAAAAACAGGAAATGAAATATAGTTGGTGTCTCCTGTTTCAGAGGTCGAAGCGGTAGGAGAACTTCAGCAGGAAAATATTGTCGCCGGGAGCAGTTAGTACGTCTCCCAGATCGCGCCAGAGCGACAGATCTCCCGGATGACTGTAGTCCGCCCGGTTCTGCGTCCAGACCACATAGAAAAGAGACCCCGGCCGGTATTCCCATCTCAAGACAGCCGTCCCTCGCCATGACTTATAATTAAAATCTGGATTGCCGATGATAAAAGATGCGGCTGGTCCCTCCGCTCCATCCGGATCAATAAGATAACCACCCTCGATTGGAACAAGAGTTGAGTTCGCTTCCTCCCCGAAAACCAAATAATCATAAGCACGCGGTCGGTTAAGCTGCTTGAAGCGGTCATATTTACCCACGGCGATAAACGGCTGGAGATAGACCTGCAGGCTGAGCTTCGGGGTAAAGATCCAGTTAACCCTGATTTCGCTGGCTATCACCTTCTGATCAATCCGGCCGAAAATATACCTTACTCCATAGGTTTCAGTCATCAGGGGATCGGTTACCTTCCTGACCCACTGCGTTTCGTTGGTTTCAAAGCTGACGGCCGGTCCGAACGACAGGCTCAAACTGGCCATTGGCTTCCAGCGCAGCGAGAGACTCGCCGACCAGTAATGAGAATCATTTTTAACCCATTGATAGGAAAAATTACCCGACAGAACAACCGGTTGCCTCGAATCGCTGCTCAAGAAAAGCTGATGAAGAAAGCCCGTTGGTGTCTTAGCCAGGGGCCCTCCCCGGGTTAACTGGTTGGTCAGGGTAGCGGGTAGAAAGAGGAAAGTGTATTCAAACTGCCACCAGTTGGTAAGGACACCGTTAAAATCACCGAATAAACAGCTGAAGAGCTTATTACCGCCAAAGTCATACTGCTGGGTCAGGCCAACAAAAGCCATTGACTGCCGGAAGACTTTACCCGGTTTAAGCCATTGATAACCATAGAACCCGTTTAAATCAATTAAATCCGAGCCCATGCTCTGGAAACCAGCATCATTGGGATCAAAGCCCGGCGACAGAGCCCCCACCGACAGCAGAAAAAGCGAATTTCCCTGTTGCTTGCCCAGTTTGAATTCGCCTGCCCAGCCGTTGAGAGTCGTAGCGTCCGGATTAAGGCTGACATGAGTCACATCGGGCCGCTGGAAATAATGCATCTGACTTTGCTGCAGCCGGTAAATATCTTCCTGGCTGCCCTCAATAAAAGACCCGCCCAGCCAGCCGCCGACCACCCAGGTGCGCTTTTTGTCCAGAAATGACCAGCCATCAGCTGCTAAGCTAAAAGCATTTTTATTCAGGATAGCTGACAGACTCTCGTTATTTATGTCTCTCATCACGCCGGTGGCCATCAACCCCAGTCCCTGCTGCCCGCTGTTTATATCCTTCTGAGCGCGGAGGACGCCATAATAAGTCAGCGGCTCGACCTCATCCTGGTAGCGGTTCTCCAGATCATCAACGGTCGCATATTCGCGGGCGGTAACAGCATTAATAAAACCTACATTCCAACCGCTGCCCACCCGTCCGGTCAGTTTAAAGGCACCGAGGATGGTGGTGCGGTCAGGGAAATTAACATAGCCTTCATGAAGCGGAAAACCCTGGGGCTCACGTCCAATCCGCCGGCTGTAGAAAAGACGTGGACTCGGCCAGTTGACATTAACATTCATATAGATCCCGCCCCGGCCGAAGTTATTGAAAATCGAAGCACCTTCAATAAAGAAAGGTCTTTTCTCTTCGTAGTAAGTCTCATAGGCAGTAAGGTTAATAACCGCCGGATCAACTTCCACCTGGCCAAAATCAGGATTGACGCTTACGTCGAGATTGAGATTGCTTTTCAGCCCAACCTTAAGATCAAAGCCGGCATTGCCTGAATAATCATGACCGGTCTGGAAAGGATTACCGGCTTCGGCCGGCTCGAACTGAGCCTGACCTACCGTATAAGGATATAGCTCAATGCGCCGGCCAGGATTAATCTTCTCGATTCCTTCCAGGCGGGCAAAGCGCGAGACATAAGCATTGTCTTCCTTGGGCACCCAGGCGTAATAAAGGCGCTCGTTTTTGCGTTTGATCGTCCGCTGAAAATTAACGCCCCAGACATAGCTATCTTTTTTAGGGAAACGCAATTGATTAAAGGGGATGCGCATCTCGACTGTCCAGCCATCGGCTACCCGAGCGACTCTGGCCTCCCAGATGCCGTCCCAGCTCTCATCTTCATTGACATCGTTGGACAGGACCTCATCCACGATTGAACCGGAGGGATTGACGCCGAAAAGATAACCGCTTCGTCGGTCAAAATAGGGATCAACTGCGAAGAAAAACCAGTCGGAATCGACAAAAGAATCACGCCGGCCGAGAAGACCCTTAATCCCCTGAGGGTCTGAGTCATGACAGTAAGCAGCCACGTAAAGGCTGGAGTCATCGTAGGCAACCCAGACTTCGGTTAACTCGGTGGGCGGAGCTCCATCCAGTGGATCTTTTTGCAGAAAATCAGTCACCGGTTCGTTCTTCTTCCAGACTTCTTCCTCCAGCCGACCATCCAGCTTGATAGAAGTCTCGTTGAGGCGGATGGCTTTAACAACTTTTTCTTCCTGGATTTTTTTCAGGGCTTCTTTGTCAATCTCATCAGGACGAAGAGCTTTTTTATCAGCGGCCAGGAGAGCTGGGGCAGAAAAAATTAATAAATTGAAAAATAAAATTAATGAGAGCAGCGAAAAAAATAAAAAATGGAAAAGTTTTTTAGGGCCAGGGAGATGGAAATGGCAAGGAGAAATGTTATTGGCTTCTCTGGCCTCGGCAGTGGTTGCTAAGGGCAGTGAATAATTCCTGGAGGTCGGAGCCAGAGTAGTGGGTGAAATCCAGGCCGCTTCTGTCTTTTCGGCCTGGGCTTGAGTCGTTTCCGTCCCGGTCAGGGCAGCCGGTCGGCGAGTTGATAGGTGAAATGGAACTTCCTCTTCTGTGGATTCGTTCTGGTGTCGTTGATTAAAAAATTTCTCCATGTTCTGTTTCTCCTGACGATTGATTAAGGGCAAAGGAGCGAAAGGTAAATTAGCGATAATATTACCATATATCCATCTATCAGACCGCTCTCTCTCATATACGAAAAATAAAAGAAAAAGGTTCATTTAAAATTTATAAAATGGGGATAATATCTATATTTTATTTTCTAATTATTTCTAAATATTTAAGCTATTTAAGGAAACGAAACCAGGACCGAGCCATAATCAGATCGGCCAGATCGGCCAACTGGTAATTTGAATTGATGAAGAGTCTACTGGTCCAAAAATAAGGCCTGGCCCGGCGATGTTATTTATTATCAATAGGATAGAATAAATAAAGTAAAATAAGATGATAAGGACTGGTCAGGTGGTCGAAACAACTTACATTATCCGTTTCCCGGTAGAGAGATACCTGGCCAGGGGCGTTTCCCTGGTTTTTCCCCGGTTATCTATCATTGGCCGCCTCTTCAAAAGCCAGTTTCAATGTTCAGTTTCAAGCCAGTCCGGCCCGACAAAGGATACGCTAAAAATAAGCCAGATAAGCAAACAGGCTGAATGGGCTAAGAGAAAAGAGGCTAAGATAATAAGATAAATAGAATATAAGATAAATAGAATAAAAGAATAAAACGGCTAAAATGGGTCAGGCCATGTAAACACGGCTGTCAATATCGCCAGAAAAACTCAGAAAATATAGATCGTGCCGCCGGTTGCGCAGTTTTGTGCTTACTCCAGGACGACCGCGACTTCATTGCTCAGGTTAGGGTCATTTTTGGCAGTCACTCTGATAATAACTTCGTCGCCTTTTTTGAAACCAGGATTTTTAAAATAGCATCTGGTTCGAAAACCAATATTGCCGGTCAGGAGTCCCTCATCCACCGGAGCCGAGGAGCTGGCCTGGAGAGGGAAAAAGTCCTGGTTGGTGGGGAACTTGTAGAACCGAACCCAGGTCGAGGCCAGGCCTTCCCGGCCGCTAATCTGGTATAAATTAGTATCCCGCATCTGACGGTGATATTTCTCACGAAGTTCCTTGACCGGTGGCATATTGTATTCCTGGTCCTGATAAATCATGGTAATACCGTCACGATGAACGACGATATTCTGCCCTTCTTCTCCAGCAGCCAGGTAAAGTATAAACAGTACATAAGGGCTGTTTATATCCCTGATAGCCACACTGGCATCGACTACCAGTTTAATGGGGCCATAGGAATTGGCAAAGACACCCTGTCCGTATCTTTCTGTTATCACCTGAGCAGAAAGAACAGCAGGCCAGACAAGAATAAGGCCAAGGGCCAGGATCAGAGCGGCCTTTTTAATCTTCTTCATTTTTGTCTCCTATCAATTTTATTATACTCCTGAACTCACAATTATGCGGTCGGCGCACGGCCAAGCCGATAGAGTCAGGCCAGCCGATTTGCTTTAATATCAATATAAAAGCACACTACACGGATCTTGCTCTGTTAAATACCCTGTAAGCAATTCTTCCGGTAATATCTTATAATCTTTTTGAGCCATCGTCCGTAAACTCCTCCTTTTTTGAGATTAAGTTCTTTAAAAGGAGATTCTTAGCCGGCTAAGTCCTTTACTGCAATTTGCAAACTATCTTATACACTAGCTCATTGAGCATGAGTTTTAATTGACTGGCTTTATATACTTATCATTATTTTATAATCAATAAAATCCTCCCTGACCTGGGGCTTGGCTTCCTCAGCTTCTATCCGGGCTTTTTCTCACCGCCCCCAGCATCTTTTGTGGCACCTATCTTTTAATTATCCTATCAACTGATCCAAGCTGACCACAGCAGCTGGAAACACGTGGCTTCCACAGGTCATCTTTAAAGACTCTAATAGTGGATGCATAACCGGCATAATCGGGTAACGCGTTGATTAGGAAAGAAAGGTGCTGGCTCAACCCCATTCTCATTCTGTCCAAAAATGGGGTAGTCAGGCTGCTGCCTGAAAAAAAGATAACGCCGTCAGCGCCAGCGGCCCGGGCCAGTCTGATTTCCTCCAGCATGAGGTCGGGGGTACTCTGATTGTGCGAGGTGCCAATGCCTATTCCCGGACAGACCAGGAGCCGTCTTAATAATTTTGCTTCGGCACCAGCCTCAGGAATCTTTCCCCGGACGGCTACTGAACTGGCTTCTGTCCTACCCTTCGCCCCGGCCTCAGCTTCAACCGGCAGTTCAAGCTCACTCTCCTGGCGAGCGACGGGGTCAGCACCAACTGCCGCCGGCAGCGGGGGAGCGGCCCCTTCTATTTTGTCCTGTTTGTCCTGCTGGTTCTGGCCACTGACTTCCTGGGCGAAGTTATAGCTATTGGGACTGGGGCAGCTATTGACATCGAAACCACCAGAGCTATGGCTATCGGACATGATATCACCTGTAATATCATAGAAGATATCAGAGGCGATATCAGTTTTCATATTAATTTCGGGTCGGGCATTTTCACCGCTGACTCTGGCTATGGCATCTCCTCTTCTTTTCTCAGCCTGTTCCTGCCCAGCCCTGATTTCTTTTCTGCTGAGGCTCTCTCTGCTCGCCACTTCGCTACCGGTACCTTCTCTGCCGCCTGCTAATTTTCCTCTTCCCACCTCGCCTTGAGCCTGATCGCCACCGCTTCTCAGGCCTATGGCCACTGCCCGCTTCGTCAGACGGTCGAAAAGAGCCGGGTCATTGGTGTAAAGCATCGGGCAGAGCATATCGATGAGTCCTTGCTCGGCCCAGCTGGCCCAGTCCTGACCGATCAGCACGCGAGCATTATCGGCATCGGGAAAAACAGCCGCGCTTATCCTGACCTGGCGGCCGGTGGTCTGCAGCTCGTCTTTTAACTCTTTGACAAATCTCGTGACCTGCTGGCGATTCCATTCGAGCCAGGCATTCCAGTGAGGATTGCCCGAATCGCGGGCCTTAAGGCTGGTAAAATCGATGCCGGTCTCGTCTTTAAAAAGCTTGAGCGTCTTCGGGTCGTGGCTGAAATAGGGTTCAGTCGGCTCGCAGGGAAATCGGATATAGTCGAGGTGAACCCAATCGACGCCGTATTTTTTAACCAGTTCGGTCATCAAGCTGATTTCGTAGGCGCGGACTTCAGGCAGAGCCGGATTGACCGTACGGACCATTTCGCGGTTCGGCCCGACAATCAGCCATTCCGGATGCTGCCTGACCTGACCGAGGAGCGCCCCTTCCGGGAAAACACAGAACCAGGGATGAACTGTCATGTTTCGCTGGCGAGCTTCGCTCAGGAAAGCACCAAAGAAATCCCAGTCATAGGCTGGATCTTTAACGCCAATCTCGCTGTCAAAATAGACATAGCCGCTGGTGTCTTTGACCAGCATGATGAGCGTATTAATGCCGGCCCGAGCATAGTCATCGAGCACGGTCCTCATCTTAGAGACGGCTTCATCCTGCTTGGGACCGAACAGTCCGGGATGCATCCAGACTCCGCTGATCCAGGCATCCTGAGTCCGGCCTGGCGTTTTTGTTTTAGGTTTAGTTTTAGTTTTAGTTTTAGATTGCGCCTGAGCTGGAAGTAGAGACGGGGCTGGTTTTTGAGCTGGAGTTGTAGCTTGAAATACAGAATCAGCCTGATTCTGGAGGACAAGAGGAGTCTGAGCTGGAGTGGGTGTTTGAGCTGGAGGCTGCTTCGGCGTGTGAATCTCGGCTCCTGTAGAGACGAGGGTCTGAGCTCGACGCTGGGGTGGCAGCCGAAGCCGAACTGGCGTCTTAATCGTAATCGGCGTCTGGCCAGGGCTCTGCCACCGAGTCCGAGGCAGCGCGGTCTGGACCCAGCCATAGGCCATTATCTGTAGCTGATCCTGAAGCACTGGCTGTGTTTGATCCAGCATCCAGGCTTCAACCTCAACTCTGGCCCAGGTCTCAATGGCCGACGAAAGTCCTTCTGTAATCTCTTTAATCTGAAAAGACTCACCTCTTCCCTCACGGCTCACAGCACAGCTCACAGCGGCCGCCGCCCCGGCTGAGGGTGAGAGAAGCCAGGTTGCCGACGTCAATAAGGCTATGGCCAGCACCAGGCTATTTGCCGACCTGGCAGCCCACCACCTGAGTAGCCCTGGCCTCATCCAGTTAAGATGTGATGACCTGGATCTCCAACCCGATTTAATTTTCATGCCGTCACCTCTCAGTCCAATTTTACTAAATGCTGCCCCGGCATAGAAGAGGAAACACCCGACACCGGTGACGTAACACTCCGTCCCGGGACGGAGTGTTACGTCACCGAAACCAGATAATTCTGGCAACCTTGTGGCCGTCTTATTCGTCAATATAAATGATCTTTGAGTTTGGACTGATTGTTTTTCCTTTGGAAGAAAATCAGATCCGGCATTAGTCCGGTCCCGGTATTAAGCGGCCGATGGCCGCCCTAAAATCTTCAGGATGAGAGGTAAAGAACGCTGATGAAATATAAGTAAAAAAATCTATTTGAACCGGTTGAATCTCTAAAGCCTCTTGCGCCAAAGTCACCCCGGCGAAAGCCTGACCAGCTCGTCACGTTTCTCCGCCGCCCAATTCTCTTTGCTCTTTTTCTTTCTTTTTCTCTTTCTTTTTCTTCACTGATTCTTGTTCTGCCGGCTCTGGCTTCAGGTCAAGAAGCTCAGTCCCGGAAACAATCCACCACCACTCCCCCCAATTCACCTCAGAACTCAATCTCAAAAAAAACTGCCTTCGCCCGCCGCGTCAACCCTCATCCTCCAGCCATTGACGGCCGCCTGAACGATCCCGCCTGGCAGGACGGCGAGTGGTTTTCTGATTTCATCCAGTTTGACCCGGAGGAAGGCCAGCCTCCCTCCGAGCCTACTGCTTTTAAAGTCGTTTATGATGACAGCCATCTCTATTTAGCTATACGTTGCTATGATTCACAACCCGGATCCATCGAGCAGCGCCTCAGCCGCCGGGACAGTCTTTCTGGCGATTATCTCCTGGTTTTCATTGACAGCCTATACGACCAGCGGACAAGCTATTGTTTTGCCGTCAATGCCGCCGGGGTTAAAGCTGATCAGCTTCTCTTTAATGACGGCTTCGATGAAAATACAGTTGACATCTCCTGGGATCCGATCTGGGAAATTAAGACCGCCCTCGATGATGACGGCTGGACAGCCGAAATGAAAATCCCCTTCTCTCAACTGCGCTTCGGCCGCCGCCAGGAGCAAATCTGGGGTTTTCAGGTCATGCGCCAGCTATTCCGGAAAAATGAGGTTTCCCTCTGGCAGCGCATTTTGAAAAATGCCCCCGGTTGGACCAGCCAGTTTGGCGAACTGCGGGGAGTGACGGCCATCAAGCCGCCTCGCCAGGTCGAGATGCTTCCCTACACCGTCGGCAGCCTGCGTAATTATCCCCGCCAGGAAGGCAATCCTTTAGCCACCGGCCATGATAACCGGCTTTTCGGCGGACTCGACGGGAAGGTTGGGCTGACTCACGATCTGACCGTCAACTTCACCTTAAATCCCGATTTTGGCCAGGTCGAAGCTGACCCCTCGGTCATCAACCTGACGGCTTACGAAACCTACTTTGAGGAGAAACGGCCGTTTTTTGTTGAGGGACGAAATATCACTGATTTTAAGATAACCAGCGGGAGCGGCGATTTTTCTTTCGACAACCTTTTTTACAGCCGGCGCTTAGGGCGTGAACCTCAGATTTACCCTGAGACCAGCGGCTATTACCGCCTGCCCCAATCAACGACCATCCTGGGAGCACTGAAGCTATCGGGTAAAACCAAAAATGGCTGGTCAATTGGCCTGGTCGAGGCTCTGACCGATAAAGAACAGGCCTCCATTTACCTGCCGGAGAGCGGCACCTATGAGAAGGCCGTAGCCGAGCCGTTAGCGAATTATTTGGCCTTCAGGTTAGCCAAGGATTACCGCCAGGGAGCGACCGTGGTCGGGGTGATGTTCACCGGAGTCAACCGCCAGCTGGATAACGAGACCGACAACCTGCTCCACCGCTCGGCTTATTCCGGCGGATTTGATTTCTATCACAGCTGGAAGGACAGGCAATATTATGTTTCGCTCAAAGCGGTAGGCAGCGGAGTTCACGGCACACCTGAAGCTATCAGCTTAACCCAGGAATCTTCTGTCCATTATTTCCAGCGACCGGATGCTGACTACCTGACTTATGATCCGGACAGGGCAGCTCTTTACGGGCATGGCGGTTCGATTGACTTCGGACGGGCAGGAGGGTCGGACCTGCTTTTTTCGACCGGTTTTACGTGGCGCTCACCCGGGCTGGAGTTGAATGATGCTGGCTATCTGAGGGCGGCTGATTCGTCTATGCAATATTTCTGGGCAGGTTACCGTATCCATAAGCCCTTTAGCATTTTCAGAAATCTCCAGCTAAACCTGAATCAGTGGACCGGCTGGAATTTCGGCGGCGAGAAAACTTTTGCCGGAGGAAATATCAATGGCTGGGCTGAGTTCAAAAATTACTGGACATTTAATTTCGGTCTGAACCGGCAGTTCACCGGACTTTCGACGAGCGCTTTGAGGGGCGGGCCGCTGTTGCACAATGCTCCTGGCGTCGGCGTCTGGGGATCTTTTCAAACGGATATGCGCCGCAAATTAAGACTGAGTGTCTACGGCGATTGGACGAAGGCCTTTAATGGAGACAGACTGACTTATAGCTTTGGGCCTAAGATCACCTATGTGCCGGTGTCGGCCTTCAACCTGTCTCTTCAGCCGGACTATTCTTATTTCAGAAACGAACTGCAGTATGTTAACACGGTTGTGGCGACCGGCGGTGGAGGAGCGAAAAAATATATTGTGGGAAAAATTGACCAGAAAACAATATCGCTTACCGTCCGCTTCAACCTGAGCTTGACGCCGGACCTGTCGGTTCAGTTTTATGGCATGCCATTTATTTCGGCCGGTAAATATGACCGGTTTAAACTGATCACCGAGCCGCGGGCCAGAGACTGGGAAGACAGGTACGAGCTGTTCGGAGAAAGCCAGCTGGAGTATGATGTCGGAGAAGAGCTTTATTTAGTAGATGAAAACAGCGATGGAGAGACGGATTATTCGTTCGCTAATCCCGATTTCAACTTCCTGCAATTCCGGGCCAACCTGGTTTTAAGGTGGGAGTACCGGCCAGGCTGCACTCTGTTTCTCGTCTGGTCTCAGGGGCGAACTGAATCTGGTCAGAATGGCCTAATGGATTTTAACCGGGACATAGACAGGCTGTTCAGCAGCCGGCCGGACAACGTCTTCCTGATCAAGCTCTCCTATTGCTTGTATTGACGGTGACGTAATACTCCGTCCCCCTTTTGCCCCAACCTATCTATTTGATAATTAATAAGTTAAAAAATGGTGACGTAATACTCCGTCCCGGGACGGAGTATTACGTCACCGGATAAAACCGCCCGCCAAGACAGCCTCGCCTTCATAGAAGACAGCCACCTGGCCCGGCGTTATCGCCTTATAAGGAGTCAGAAGGATAACCTCGGCTGAGTTTTCCGGGGCCCCATGACTTTCATCCTGACTGTCGCCCCTACCGCTTCGATTATCGCCCATTATCACCCGGCATTCGAGTTCGGGCGATCGGTAACGCACTTTGACTGTAGCCTCGATGGTTTCACCCCGGGCAGGAATTCGTCCGACCCAGTTAATCCCGTCGACACAAAATTTCGTGGCGAGCAGGTCCTTTTCCTCACCGATATAAACTGTATTGGTAGCTGCCTCAATTTTGACCACGTACAGACGGCCGCTGCTGCTCGCGATCCCCAGACCGCGGCGCTGACCGACTGTATAGTTTTCTATGCCCTCGTGCTGGCCCAATATCCGACCGGTCAGGTCCTTGATCGGGCCGGGCTGGCCTTTCGGCAGGAGGTCACGATAATCACCGGCATAAAAATCCTGGCTCTCTTCTTTATCACTGACCGGCAAGCCATGTTCTCTGGCTAGACGACGGACTTCGCTTTTGATCAGCTCGCCAAGAGGAAACAGCGAGCGGGCCAGTTGCTCCTGGCTGAGAAATGAAAGAAAATACGACTGGTCTTTGGCGGCATCCCGGGCTTTAAGAAGCTGCCAGCGACGGAGGCTTTCATCATATTTGACCCGGGCGTAATGGCCTGTGGCGAAGAAATCATATTCAAGACCGAGCTGCCGGCAGCCATCGAGGAGCAGACCAAATTTAATTTCGGCGTTGCACTTAACACAGGGATTGGGAGTGCGGCCACGGGCATATTCAGAGCGGAAATAATTCAGAATGCGGCCCTCATATTCACGGCTAAGATCAACCACATAAAAAGGAATATCGAGCTGGCGGGCGACGGCCGCCGCCTCGCTGATTTCCTGCTCTTCATCATCACCGAAACACGAGAGGCGAAGGTGGCTCCCGGAAGATTTGAACGAACCTTGAATAAAGCCAGAAGATGGCCCGGAGGCTGAAGGTGAGGTGAAACCACCAGAGGCGGAATCAGCCCTATTTTCTGGATCCGGCTTGATGGGCAAGTCACCAGCAGGGGTCGCTATCTTCATAGTTACGCCGGTGACTTCATAGCCGGCTTGCTTTAGCAGCAGGGCGGCCACAGAGGAATCCACACCGCCGCTCATCCCGACCAGCACTCTCTTCTTATCAGTCGCCATGCTAAGATTATAACATTTCAATCCGGTGACGTAATACTCCGTCCCGGGACGGAGTATTACGTCACCGTAGAACTGAGAATTTTCTCACTCTCCTTTCGTCTATGATGATACAAAGACACGCATATAATTAACCTTCATCGACGAACCGAGGGCGGCAGACGGCAGACGGGTAACTACAGATGAATGTAAATCAGACGGATGTGTTTTCCAATTAGGGTTGACACTTGACTATCAGCTCAGAGTATACAATTCAGTCCCCACTACAGCTGATCAACCGACTCAGAGCCACTTAACGCTAAGGCAACGCCTAAAATGGCCATTGAATTCATCGAATCATTGAAAGTAGAGAGGTGATTATAGATGCCGAGAATGGCTAGAATTGTTGTTCCTGGAATCCCTCACCATGTAATTCAGCGTGGGCATAGAAGTGAGGTCGTCTTTTTTAAAAAGGAAGACCGACAAACCTACCTAAAGATTCTGGCTAATTTCGCCAGGAAATACGGCGTAAAGATCTGGAGCTATTGCCTGATGACTAACCATATACATCTCGTAGCAATCCCATCAACTTCAGACAGCCTGGCAAAATTGATGCGGCAGGTCCATAAAAATTACACCATGGTCATAAACATTAGAAACAACTGGAAGGGAACGTTATGGCAGGGAAGATATCTTTCTTACCCAATGGACGAGAGATATTTATATAAATGTGTCAGGTATATTGAACGAAATCCGGTCAGGGCAAAAATCGTCGAAAGACCTGAAGATTATCCCTGGTCGAGCGCCCGGGCGCACGTTTTCGGCCTGGCAGATGAGGTTCTATCAGACTCTTCTTTTCTGCAACAGATTCACGATTGGCGAGCTTATCTGGCTGAAAATGAAAGCAAAAATGATCTGGAAGAAATCAGAAAGAATCAAGGATCTGGGCGTCCTCTCGGCAACGAAGTCTTTTATGAAACAATCGAAAAGCTGACCGGGCGAAAATTACGGTGACGGAACACTCCGTCCCCGCACTCCTTCATTCCACCCTTAATTAGTCCTTCTAAAGCTTTTTGAAAAGGGTGGGGACGGAGTGTTCCGTCACCGTCTCTAAAAGAAGAAGCGAGCGGCAACAAAGATCAAAAATACCCCATAAAGGACTTTAACCAGTTCTCCAGAGATTCTGATATTGACTCGCGCCCCCATTACTGTCCCCAGCACCAGCCCGATAGCCAGCATTCCGGCCACCCTTAAATCCAGCGTTCCGGCCTTATAATAATAGATCACTCCTGGCAGCCCGACTGGCGCCAGCAACGCCCCCAGTGAAGTAGCAATGGCCCTCTTGGCTGGATAATGAAGAAACAAAATCAGAAAAGGTACAATAATATTCCCGCCGCCAATGCCAAACATCCCGGACATGATACCGGCTACGAGCCCAACCCCAATTAAGGCAATAGCGCTCGGATGTGGCACGACCGGCACCTGATTCGAAGCGGAAGCAGAAGCGGAAGCGGAAGTAAGCGTTGCCGCTCCACCGGCCGGCGAAGACACTGCCCCCGGGCCCTGGCCAGGAGGCTGACTCGCCGCCAGACTCTTTCCATCTTTGGTTCCACCGGTTCCGCCCGCTATTAAATCCAGAGCGGAAGAGGCAGGCAAGCCTGGCTCCCCCGACTTCACCCCAAAATTTTCTGTTGTATTTTTAACAGGCACCTGCGCTGAGGCATTAATGGTCTTATCTTTATCCAGGCGCCCAAAGTATTTCTTAAACTTCTCCACTGGCTTGATAAAAGTCCAGCTAACATAAAGACAAAAAATTGCATAGAGCTTCTGCACCAGCCCAGCGGGTAGCCTATGGGCCAGCCAGGCACCGACTATCACCGAGAGAACCATCCCCACCGCAATTAAAATTGAGCCGCGAATGTCAATTAGCCTCGCCCGGTAATAAGCAATCACTCCGAGAATCCCAACCGGCAGCAAAATCGCCGCCAGCGAGGTACCAGTGGCTTTGATCAGCGGGAAATTGGCCAGGACCACCATCGCCGGCACCATGACAATTCCACCACCTATCCCGAACAACCCGGAAAAAATTCCGGCCAGAAGACCTATGGCTACAATCAGCAATGAATTCATGGCCTGAATTATACTAAACTTTTGTCCATTTCAGAACCGGTAATGATTTCATTTTTAACAATTGGGGACGTAACACTCTGGTCCCCTCGCGCCCTGGTCCCTTCCCGCCAACCAGGATGACAACAATCTCTCATTCGGCACTTTTCTTCCCTGCACTTCCTCTGCGTCTTCCGCCACTCGCTGACCGAGCCCTTTTTTGGCCTGTTCGCCGTTCCACCTTCTGTTCAGACTCCGCTGCCTCTGCAGCTAGTTCTGCCCCCGCCTCTGACACCGCCGCCGTTGCCCCCGCTAATGTCACCGCCGACATGACTTCGCCTGTTGCTCCTTCTGCCACTCGTTTCATTTGGGCCTGTGCTGATTTCCCTTCTAATTCTTCGTTGCTCTTTAGATATTTACCTAATACTATCTTTTCAGCCTCGAGCCAGTCTTCAACCTCATGTCCTGGCTCCTTGCCGCGCAGCTCGTAAAGCTGGTAAGCTATAAGCCTTATTTCGTTTTCAAGTTGCTTGAGCGTAATCATAAGCCTTCCTCCTTTTTATTCTTTTATCGACGGGGTCCGAACAACGTCCATCCGTCTTGTGTCAATTCTTTTCAGGCGATGCCCGGAAGCATCGGACCCAGCCCCGGAAAAGCTGGCCTCATCTCTTAGCCCTGAGACCATTAACGGAGCTTTTAGCATCAAATCTTATAGATGCCTGGATGCGTGCCTTTGATGCCTTTGATGGCTCAGGATAGCATCGGTGCTCTATTTATTATTATAGACCATTAGTAAAGAGGTGACGGAACACTCCGTCCCCTTTTTTCTGGCTCTGGCCCCGGCAGTCGCCATTTATTATCCCTGGCCTCTTCTTAATGCCCAATATTTATTTATTGATTTAGATTTTATCTAATTTGATGTCGTTCTAGTCCTGGCCAAGACGAGATGGAATAGATGTGAACCAGATGAACATGGTTTCATTTGTTTCAGGCAAAGGCAATAAACTGATTAGAAATGGCGAGTGGCAAAGAAAAAGCGACAGATTATCACCTCCCTTCTTGTTTGATCTGTTAAATTATAAAATGAGCTAAAGGAGGAGTAGAGTATCACGCCCCGACTAAAAATCCAGACTATGTTTGCCCTTAACGCCTGGGATTTTAGCCAAAAAAGTATCTGGTTTTAGTCCGAGGCCAAAAAGATCAAAGGACAAAGACAGGGAGGTAAAAAATGAAGCGGGCCAAGGGCCAAAGATAATGCGTAAAAAAAGGGACGTGATACCCTGTCCCTCCCTGTCCCCCCCTCTCTGCCTGGGGCCTGGGCCTTTTATTCTTCCTTCTGCTTAAGATTAAAAGATTAAATTCGGATAACTTTTAGTTATTAAATAATCAATTGATATGATGTAATTATTTAATTGACGTGATTTAAGAACAGACTGAAAAACTCAGGCCAGTTAAAAGTGCCAACAGCTTGGGAGATGAAGCCTGGTGACGTAATTAGTATGGCCTTGGCCTTTAGTATGGTCTTGGCCTCAGGTAATTATGTGGTCAGAAAGGCTGTGTGTCGCTTATAAAAAAAAAGAGGAAAGAAAGGGTAGCAGGGCAGCACGTCCCGCTCCATTTCAGGTCCCGCTCCATTCCACCTCCCTATTCACGCGCCCGCGCGTCAAGGATGCGAAGATAGAGTTCCTGTGGGCTGAGTCCGTTCTGTCGGGCCGTCTCTTCCAGTGTACTCTCTGGCTTCAGCCACCTTAACCCCTTATCCTCGAGCTCTTTCAGCACAGTCTCCGGCCCGAGTCCAAGATATTCGGCCACTCTTCTCAAGGATTGCTTTTCGAAATCGGCACAGGGTATTTCAATCCGCAGGCCTCGGGGATAATTCTTAAAATTAGTTCTGCCTTCCATCATCCAGGAAGCAGGGGGCACCCGCCAGATTACCACCAGGGCCAGCACTACCACCAGGCCAACCGCCACTGCCAGCTCCAACCAGTTTTTTCGTCCATTATCGAGGCCTGTTCTTAAGTAGACCACTATAGCCTTGAAGTTCAAAGCCAGATGAAAAATAGCGGCAATAACAAACAACGCGCAGAAGACAATGTGAATTGCCTCCCAGCTACTTTTGTCAAGCCCGAGAAACTCCCAGCTAATCCACCTGGCCAGACTACCCTCTGGTCTCACATACAATACTATTCCAGAAAAACTCAGTATAAAAAAACTAAACCCCGTGAGAAATGAGACAAAAGGTTTGACCCTGAACGATAGGTTATGACGGTGACGGAATGTGACGGTGACGGAACACTCCGTCCCCAGCAACCTCTTGCTTATTACTTCTGACCGCAAGATGACTGGATAAAACTGTCATGACCAAACCCTACCTTAAATAAAGTCATAAAGCCATACTGGAAAAATAAGAAATGAGCGATCATAAAATCTCCTTCTAAAGACGCCTATCTCAAGAAAGATGGTATTTAGTTGCGCTGGCTCAAAGGGCTCAAGGGGAGCAAAAGGAAATTCTGACTGTTGAGTGCATTTCGACCTATATTCCATTTTATTTACAGAGACCGGTCAGATCAAAGCCGACACCACTGACCCGGGACCCCGGACCCCAGGACCCCGAAAAAAAGCCAAAAAGGGACGGAGTGTTCCGTCACCGGTCACCAAAAAGGGACGGAGTGTTCCGTCACCGGGTCAAAACCACCAGATCCCGGGTCAAAACCACCAGATCGGTGGAAGGGGAATGGAAGCGGATGGAGCCGTCGGCCAGACGCTCGCCCTTAATCTCCTGCCCAGCCCGGTCATAGGCTTTATACTCGAGCCCCAAGCCGCTCACCACGAGCTCCACCTCAGCCATTTTAGCCCCGTCAATTTTTGCCCGACCCTCTTCCCCTCTCCCCTCGACCTGAAGAATAATCTCGGATAAATCCTTCTTAATGACCACGGCTTTTTCCTTGGCCAGCCGCCCCTGCTCAAACTCAACATGAAGCCGCCTTTCCGGACTCGCCATCAAATGAAACCGCACCCCCAGTCCATCCCGCGGCACAACCTCAATTCTATCCCCCTTATTCTCCAGCTTTCCTCCCAGCGCCACCAGTCCAAAGACCGGGTCATTCGCCACCACTGTCGCCGCCGTCCTGATCGCCCCGCAGTAACCCACATCCTCCTCAGCACTGTAATACCAGGCCCCTCGCTCAATCCATTTTCCCAGCCAGCCCCGCGCCCGGGCCATTGGCTCAAAGCCTCCCCCCGCTCCGCCGTCATTTTCCTCACCCCGAAACCAGAAGCCATACCCTGTCTCTGCCCGCCCCGAATTGACCAGCGCCCAGCTGCTGAGATAAGAAGCATAGCCCAGCCGCAGATAATCAAACGGGTGCGCCCCTGCCCCCGCCCAGTTCAGCCCATAATCCAGGATTGACCAGCCGCCCATCGGCGACATATAACTCAGCGTATAGCGCAGTCCTCCCCCCGCCCGATAATCGCTTCCGAGATAATAATAAGCTGTCTCGAGCCAGCCCCGCGCCGCCACATTCAGCCTGACCTGCTTCTCCATAAATTTCTCAACTCTGGCCCGCTCCCAGCCCGGCCTGGCCTCAGCGCCCTCCCCAGACTGAAGTTCGGGGCCAGCTTCTCCCACCAGCAGCCGGGTCTGTACCATTTTTACCGGCGCTATTCCTTTTGAAGTTGTTGTTCCGACCAATCCTTCGCCGGGCGATTTTGCTTCTGTTTTTTTCAAATTTTCAAATTCGGCTCTTTTATCCCCTCTTTCACCACCAGGCCACAAACTCCTCTCCTCTTTTCTCTTCATTTCTCCTTCCACCACCTTCTCCATCGCATATCTCGCCATAGCTCCGGTCGCCTCAAAACCGGTCGAATCAAAGGCGAACTCCGACCCGAACAAATAGGGGTCATCTTCCACAAAATGCCGCACCTTTTTCTCCCAGTGCTGCCTCAGCTCCGCCTCCTCCTTCTTCCAGCCTTCCCGCTCGAGTGCCCGCAGCAAATCGTTCATGACAATCTCATTCATGGTCGGCGTCTCATAGGCTGACCAGCCCTCGACCTCGAGCGGCACGGTGAAATAGGCGATAGCTGTCCGGTAAGCCCGCCGCAGATATTCATCGGCCGCGAGCTCGGTCTTTATCTCCGGGTGGAGCCTCGCCACCTGATACATCCGGTGATAAAGCAACACAATGTGCGGATAATCATAGATCCGCCAGATATGCTTCTGCCCGTTTCGCCCCGGGTCCGGGCTGTCGCGATTGACCTTCCAGTTGGGAATCCCGTAGATGGCAAAAGGATACGGCTCGTCGTCTGTCTGCTGCATCCCGCCCCACAAATAATGCTTGATATAAAGGTCAACGCTGGCCACTTCCGCCTGCACCGGTAAATAAACATTCTTCGAAGCAACGAAGGCCGGCCGGGCATTGCCCGCATCATCACAGGCATCAACCAGCCAGGTTGGCAGACCATCGCGGTCCTCGGGGCTGCGCAGCACACGGTTCTTCATATCCCAGTCGCTGTAAACACCGTAATACCATTTCGACGGATCCCGGTGCTGCTGGCGGGTAGTCAAAAAGTTAGCCCGCTTTTTGATAACCGTCTCCAGGTCCTCGGTCACAAAAAATTCCAGCGGCATCGAGCCCGCGCCATCATCCCCGGCAGCGGTAATCGCAACGCTTTCGCCGGCAGCGGTGCCCTTACTCAGGCTGGTTCCGGGACTTCCATATTTTATCGTCACGATGTTTTCGCCGAGGCGTGAAAATCTTATCCGGAACAGCCGGTAGCTACTATCTGTCCTGACGTCTGCCTCGGTTTTGTTTGCGGCAGCGCCGACTGTTTGCCCTTTTCTCTTTTTAACCACTGCGGACTCACCGAAATTTTTAATCGGTTGGACTTCCTCAATAGTCGTCTGGGATGGAAACTCCGCTTCGAGTTTGATATCCCGATGTTTGGTCCTGACGGCGACCAGGGCCTCCAGATTTTCCGGGACAACCATACCGGGCACAACCTGGACATCAAATTTTCCTTCCTCATAGAGCAAGTCGCGCACCGACTGGTAACCATCCTCGGCCCACATAAATTTAAAGGTATAGCTCAGGCGATCGCCGGACTGGCCGTGGGGACTGAGCTGGACAGAGGTCGTCTGGAAGCGCCAGCGGCCGCCTTCCTTCTTCACCTGCTCGAAAGCCCAGGCCGAGTGAAGATAAGGACAGAAGATGCCGCGCCCGCCGCCATCATCAAAATATTCAAAGGCAGCTGCGCCCACTGGAATCATCAGAAGATAGGGCGGCTCGGCGTTGGTCCGCTGACAGAAGACGAATGAGCCGTTGCCCGCCACCAGAAAATGCCGGATGACCCGCAGATTATAGGTCTCATCTTTATTCCAGCCGTACTGGGTGTTAAAGGGAAGCGGCAGGCCGAGGTCGGCGATTTCGAGGGGGCGATCGGTGAGGTTTTCGACTGAGACTGTCCAGAGGAGGGCATCCGCAACTTTAAAGGACGATTCGACTTTGATCTGGCGGGCGGCCTGACGGGACTCTTCCTCCCAGGCCTGGCGCCGCAGCTTTTCCTGGTCAGTTTCGACCCGCCATTCATAGAGGCCAGCCGTGTAGCCGGGAGCCTGCTCAACTTCCAGGCGGAGGCTGGTCGTGGTGACCGGTTCAAAGGTCAGGCGGTTGAAGCGGTCGAGGGCGGTGGTGTAGGGCGAGGTATTTTTGACAGGAAGATAGTTGCCACGGGCGTCGCGGTAGAGGAGGCGCCAGCGGACGGGGGCTTGGTAAGGGCCGTTGAGGGCCGAATCATCCAGCCAGTATATTTCGATGGCGGTGGCTGTGGCCGGTTGCGGAAAATCATACTGGACCCACTCGACGGTGCCTTTTTTCGGGCTAAAAGAAAAATAGCCGGTAGAGCGGCTTTTTGAATCAATGATGGGCAGGTCGTCGTAGAGGGCAGAGAGGGCGCGGGCAGATTGTTGGGCAGCGCGGTCGGAGAGGGTCGAGGCTGACACTTTGACCCCGGTGATAAACGGAATATAGGGCGGATTAATGCGGTAGGTAAATGCCTGCGGCGCAGCTGGAGCTGGAGGTGTCAGCGAGGCCGGCAACACGGATGATGAGCATGAAGAGGAGAAAGAAGAGAAAAGCGGTAGCGGCGGCGAGGCAAGGTCCTGGCCAACGACGGTAGAAGCTGGCCCGGTAGAATCGTGCGGTATAAAACATGGGAATCCATCAAGCCGAGAGCTGCGAGCAGAACTGGCAGGATCAGAAGGAGAGAAACCAGGCGATAAGGGGGCAGAAGGAGTAAAATCGAAAGCACCGCCCTTTGAGGCAGGCTCGTCAGGGCATAGATTGGCACCGGAACGATTGTCGATGCTGACGGGGGCAGCAGGTGGAGCGCTAGCACTGGCACCGGCAGCGGCAGGAGCAGTAACGGCAGTTCCGTCAGTTGCCTGTCCTGGGGAAATGAGCGAGGCTTGCCGGAGGTGTTTGAAGTCAGCCTCACCGGCCAGGCGATAGGTCACGACGACATCGCCAATGGGGTTTCCAGTCAAGACATAGTTGGTGGGATAAGCATCGGCCGTGCGTTTAAGGCTGGTCAAGCCTCGACCTGAAAATTCGAGAGTGAATCCGCCGGAGGACACGGAATAAATCTGCGAAGGTTCGAGAAATGAAGCCGGGCCGGCGGCGGCGCCGGAGGTGTGCGCGGAGCTGCGCGACGAGAAAGTTGGAACTTTTCTGGCTGATGGTTCGGATGTGAGTCTCGATCCAGGAATCAAAGAGACGGAGAAAAAGCTGATCAGGAGGATAGAAGCTAAGGCCAGCTGGAAAGACCGCGGCCTCACTTTTGGCCGGGGTGGCTTTCGGTGCTCACACCGGTTCGCAAGCTGATTGGCCTCCTCAGAAAGCCTATCATTAGAGAGATCAAGATAATCAAGATTATCATGGAGATGGGAGTGTTTCTTAGCTGGATAAAGGTTCATTTTTTTATTCCTTATATTATTTTACTTACGTCCTTTATATTCATATCTGTTTATCTGACCAAATTTGTTACCAGATGATATTTTATAAAATCGCCGGCTGATATAAAAGATAAAATATATCTTAAGCTTAAAAAAACGGTGAAACGGTGACGCAACACTCCGTCCCCGGTAAAACAGTGACGTAACACTCCGTCCCCACTTTTCGCCAGCCTATCTACTTGATAATTAATATGTCCCAAAATAGGGACATGGTATCGCGTCCCCTTTTTTAAAAATAAAAATGTAAATTATCTTTATGAAGCAAAAAGAAGGTTAAAATTCTTTAAGGCCCCGGAGTCATTTATGGATACACAATAAGAAATGGTGCGGACTATTTCCCCTTTGAACCAGCAAGTTATCACCAGGAAGTTTTTTCCTGGCCGCTTTTTCAGGCTGGCACAAAATATGCTGCTAAGTTTGGTGGAAACAGGGGGTGAACGATGAAAAACATTACTGGCATCTTCAAACGCCAAGAAAAAAGGGTTTTGGGGGACAAAGGCTCCAGCCACAAGGCCAGCCAGGCCAGCCAGCACGGCTACTCACCGATCGGGTCGGCATCAACGAATTCCAAACATCACACCGAAAAGGAAAAAGACCTCAGCGGCGCTCCAGTGGCTGAATGGGGGCGTTTTCCCGGGCAAGCCATTTTTCGAGATAGCTTTGTCGTGACGGGCAAGAATCTAAGATTGATCTTGCTGGCTTTGCCTCTTTCTATTGTTATCCATCTAACGGCCGTGGCTCTGGTCATCGGCGTGCCATTGATGAGTCCAGGTTCTTTGCCGCCCATTCAGGTTTACAGTGCCTTTCTGGCTCCCATGCCCTCTCCGGCTCCTCCACCGGCGCCACCCAGGGGAGGTGGCAAGGCCGGCGGCGGCAAAAGGACTCCTGTACAAAAGCAGCAGGTGATTGAAACAGGGAAACTCCTTGTACCCATTGATATTCCAGAAGAAATTCCTACCGAGGAAGTGGCCGGTTATGGTGTGGAAGGCGGAGTCCCCTGGGGAGTCGATTATGGGGAAGAAAAACCTGTCTTTGACCAGACGCTGGAAAAATTAATTACTGCCACTACCGAGGAAAAAGAGCAGGAGCCACTTCTCGCCGGCGCCGAAATCAAACCGCCGAAACTACTGCGACGGGTGGAACCGGCTTACCCACCTGCAGCGAGGGATGCTCATATCCAGGGTGTAGTGGTACTTGAGGCAACCACTGATATCTACGGCCGCGTAGAGAGCGTCAGAGTCTTGCGCTCGGTGCCCCTTCTTGATCAGGCAGCCATTGAAGCAGTTAGACAATGGGTCTATGAGCCCATGGTCATCAACGGGCGACCGCGTAGCGTGACCTTTACTGTAACCATCACCTTCAAGCTGCAGAAATGATTTAACTGACGGAAAAGACGGTGACGCAACACTCCGTCCCCTTCTGAAAACGATAGCCAACTATGGCCTGGACCGACTTTTTTATACAGCCATTAAACGACAAATAAAATATAAGAGCTTTATCAGAAAGAATGGATCTAATGGATCTAGATGATTGCCCACCCGATCCTAACCATATCAACCAGGCTACCTTACACTCAGATCAGCACTAAAAAGGGACGGAGTATTACGTCACCATCTCCCCTCCCCTCCTCCCTATGTCCCTAAGGTCCAGACAAACACCCGCCCTTACTTAAGATAAGATTAGATTCCTCGCCTCTGCTTTTTAAAAGGATTTTTGCGCGTCCTACTATCCTGCTGTGGCAGTTTTGAGCTTTAAGTTTTGCCCTATTTCTTTTTCGAGGGAGAAGCTTCCTCTTCATCCTCAAACAATTTGAAGGCACCATAGAGAACGAGTGTGGTGGCTACCATTAAGACAGCAATTCCAACCGGCGTATAGAAAAAGGACGGTTTGGGCTGGGCTGTTCCAGGGGTTTCCTGGCCTAGGGTAGAGGCGCTTCCAGCTTTGAGTGCCAGCGATAACTTGCCGACTTCGCCTTCCTTTACCCTTACCACATAATCAAAATTGAAATCCCCGTCTGGCGCAGAAACTCCCAGGACATAACTACCTTCTTCGAGCTTTTCAATCTTATAGGCTCCGATAGCGTCGGTCGGAGTGCTAACTACTTCCTGGCCATTGTTAAGATTGCGTACTTTAACCACGGCATTCTGAACCGGAGTTTTCATATCGCTGCCATAAATAAAACCAACCATGGCGCCTGTGGGAGCCACCTGCTTCCCAAATCCCTCAAGCGGAACGATTATGAGTGTAAAAGCAGCCAGCGTCAAAACCATTAAAAGCGGACTTCGGAAGATGCTTGATCTGAGCATCTCAACCTCCTTCTTTTGTTTTGTTTACTATTTATAACATTTTGACGGAAATTGCAAGCTTTTTTTTAACGGTGACGTAACACTCCGTCCCTGGTTTGGATGTTTCGGTGAGACGGTGACGTAACACTCCGTCCCAGGTTTGGATGTTTTGCTTGAGTACCAGGCAATTTATTTCAAATGCAGATGTACAATGGATCAATAATCGATGAATAACCAATTCCGTTTAGAACAGCCTGCAAATTAAGAGGGGAAAGTCATTTTACATCAGTTATGAGGGACCGCAAACGCAAATAAAAATGGGGACGTGATACCCTGTCCTGGCTTTTGCCGGCGCTAACTCCTTGAATCTAAAGGTTGGTCCGCTGACAGAAGACGAATGAGCCGTTGCCCGCCACCAGAAAATGCCGGATGACCCGCAGATTATAGGTCTCATCTTTATTCCAGCCGTACTGGGTGTTAAAGGGAAGCGGCAGGCCGAGGTCGGCGATTTCGAGGGGGCGATCGGTGAGGTTTTCGACTGAGACTGTCCAGAGGAGGGCATCCGCAACTTTAAAGGACGATTCGACTTTGATCTGGCGGGCGGCCTGACGGGACTCTTCCTCCCAGGCCTGGCGCCGCAGCTTTTCCTGGTCAGTTTCGACCCGCCATTCATAGAGGCCAGCCGTGTAGCCGGGAGCCTGCTCAACTTCCAGGCGGAGGCTGGTCGTGGTGACCGGTTCAAAGGTCAGGCGGTTGAAGCGGTCGAGGGCGGTGGTGTAGGGCGAGGTATTTTTGACAGGAAGATAGTTGCCACGGGCGTCGCGGTAGAGGAGGCGCCAGCGGACGGGGGCTTGGTAAGGGCCGTTGAGGGCCGAATCATCCAGCCAGTATATTTCGATGGCGGTGGCTGTGGCCGGTTGCGGAAAATCATACTGGACCCACTCGACGGTGCCTTTTTTCGGGCTAAAAGAAAAATAGCCGGTAGAGCGGCTTTTTGAATCAATGATGGGCAGGTCGTCGTAGAGGGCAGAGAGGGCGCGGGCAGATTGTTGGGCAGCGCGGTCGGAGAGGGTCGAGGCTGACACTTTGACCCCGGTGATAAACGGAATATAGGGCGGATTAATGCGGTAGGTAAATGCCTGCGGCGCAGCTGGAGCTGGAGGTGTCAGCGAGGCCGGCAACACGGATGATGAGCATGAAGAGGAGAAAGAAGAGAAAAGCGGTAGCGGCGGCGAGGCAAGGTCCTGGCCAACGACGGTAGAAGCTGGCCCGGTAGAATCGTGCGGTATAAAACATGGGAATCCATCAAGCCGAGAGCTGCGAGCAGAACTGGCAGGATCAGAAGGAGAGAAACCAGGCGATAAGGGGGCAGAAGGAGTAAAATCGAAAGCACCGCCCTTTGAGGCAGGCTCGTCAGGGCATAGATTGGCACCGGAACGATTGTCGATGCTGACGGGGGCAGCAGGTGGAGCGCTAGCACTGGCACCGGCAGCGGCAGGAGCAGTAACGGCAGTTCCGTCAGTTGCCTGTCCTGGGGAAATGAGCGAGGCTTGCCGGAGGTGTTTGAAGTCAGCCTCACCGGCCAGGCGATAGGTCACGACGACATCGCCAATGGGGTTTCCAGTCAAGACATAGTTGGTGGGATAAGCATCGGCCGTGCGTTTAAGGCTGGTCAAGCCTCGACCTGAAAATTCGAGAGTGAATCCGCCGGAGGACACGGAATAAATCTGCGAAGGTTCGAGAAATGAAGCCGGGCCGGCGGCGGCGCCGGAGGTGTGCGCGGAGCTGCGCGACGAGAAAGTTGGAACTTTTCTGGCTGATGGTTCGGATGTGAGTCTCGATCCAGGAATCAAAGAGACGGAGAAAAAGCTGATCAGGAGGATAGAAGCTAAGGCCAGCTGGAAAGACCGCGGCCTCACTTTTGGCCGGGGTGGCTTTCGGTGCTCACACCGGTTCGCAAGCTGATTGGCCTCCTCAGAAAGCCTATCATTAGAGAGATCAAGATAATCAAGATTATCATGGAGATGGGAGTGTTTCTTAGCTGGATAAAGGTTCATTTTTTTATTCCTTATATTATTTTACTTACGTCCTTTATATTCATATCTGTTTATCTGACCAAATTTGTTACCAGATGATATTTTATAAAATCGCCGGCTGATATAAAAGATAAAATATATCTTAAGCTTAAAAAAACGGTGAAACGGTGACGCAACACTCCGTCCCCGGTAAAACAGTGACGTAACACTCCGTCCCCACTTTTCGCCAGCCTATCTACTTGATAATTAATATGTCCCAAAATAGGGACATGGTATCGCGTCCCCTTTTTTAAAAATAAAAATGTAAATTATCTTTATGAAGCAAAAAGAAGGTTAAAATTCTTTAAGGCCCCGGAGTCATTTATGGATACACAATAAGAAATGGTGCGGACTATTTCCCCTTTGAACCAGCAAGTTATCACCAGGAAGTTTTTTCCTGGCCGCTTTTTCAGGCTGGCACAAAATATGCTGCTAAGTTTGGTGGAAACAGGGGGTGAACGATGAAAAACATTACTGGCATCTTCAAACGCCAAGAAAAAAGGGTTTTGGGGGACAAAGGCTCCAGCCACAAGGCCAGCCAGGCCAGCCAGCACGGCTACTCACCGATCGGGTCGGCATCAACGAATTCCAAACATCACACCGAAAAGGAAAAAGACCTCAGCGGCGCTCCAGTGGCTGAATGGGGGCGTTTTCCCGGGCAAGCCATTTTTCGAGATAGCTTTGTCGTGACGGGCAAGAATCTAAGATTGATCTTGCTGGCTTTGCCTCTTTCTATTGTTATCCATCTAACGGCCGTGGCTCTGGTCATCGGCGTGCCATTGATGAGTCCAGGTTCTTTGCCGCCCATTCAGGTTTACAGTGCCTTTCTGGCTCCCATGCCCTCTCCGGCTCCTCCACCGGCGCCACCCAGGGGAGGTGGCAAGGCCGGCGGCGGCAAAAGGACTCCTGTACAAAAGCAGCAGGTGATTGAAACAGGGAAACTCCTTGTACCCATTGATATTCCAGAAGAAATTCCTACCGAGGAAGTGGCCGGTTATGGTGTGGAAGGCGGAGTCCCCTGGGGAGTCGATTATGGGGAAGAAAAACCTGTCTTTGACCAGACGCTGGAAAAATTAATTACTGCCACTACCGAGGAAAAAGAGCAGGAGCCACTTCTCGCCGGCGCCGAAATCAAACCGCCGAAACTACTGCGACGGGTGGAACCGGCTTACCCACCTGCAGCGAGGGATGCTCATATCCAGGGTGTAGTGGTACTTGAGGCAACCACTGATATCTACGGCCGCGTAGAGAGCGTCAGAGTCTTGCGCTCGGTGCCCCTTCTTGATCAGGCAGCCATTGAAGCAGTTAGACAATGGGTCTATGAGCCCATGGTCATCAACGGGCGACCGCGTAGCGTGACCTTTACTGTAACCATCACCTTCAAGCTGCAGAAATGATTTAACTGACGGAAAAGACGGTGACGCAACACTCCGTCCCCTTCTGAAAACGATAGCCAACTATGGCCTGGACCGACTTTTTTATACAGCCATTAAACGACAAATAAAATATAAGAGCTTTATCAGAAAGAATGGATCTAATGGATCTAGATGATTGCCCACCCGATCCTAACCATATCAACCAGGCTACCTTACACTCAGATCAGCACTAAAAAGGGACGGAGTATTACGTCACCATCTCCCCTCCCCTCCTCCCTATGTCCCTAAGGTCCAGACAAACACCCGCCCTTACTTAAGATAAGATTAGATTCCTCGCCTCTGCTTTTTAAAAGGATTTTTGCGCGTCCTACTATCCTGCTGTGGCAGTTTTGAGCTTTAAGTTTTGCCCTATTTCTTTTTCGAGGGAGAAGCTTCCTCTTCATCCTCAAACAATTTGAAGGCACCATAGAGAACGAGTGTGGTGGCTACCATTAAGACAGCAATTCCAACCGGCGTATAGAAAAAGGACGGTTTGGGCTGGGCTGTTCCAGGGGTTTCCTGGCCTAGGGTAGAGGCGCTTCCAGCTTTGAGTGCCAGCGATAACTTGCCGACTTCGCCTTCCTTTACCCTTACCACATAATCAAAATTGAAATCCCCGTCTGGCGCAGAAACTCCCAGGACATAACTACCTTCTTCGAGCTTTTCAATCTTATAGGCTCCGATAGCGTCGGTCGGAGTGCTAACTACTTCCTGGCCATTGTTAAGATTGCGTACTTTAACCACGGCATTCTGAACCGGAGTTTTCATATCGCTGCCATAAATAAAACCAACCATGGCGCCTGTGGGAGCCACCTGCTTCCCAAATCCCTCAAGCGGAACGATTATGAGTGTAAAAGCAGCCAGCGTCAAAACCATTAAAAGCGGACTTCGGAAGATGCTTGATCTGAGCATCTCAACCTCCTTCTTTTGTTTTGTTTACTATTTATAACATTTTGACGGAAATTGCAAGCTTTTTTTTAACGGTGACGTAACACTCCGTCCCTGGTTTGGATGTTTCGGTGAGACGGTGACGTAACACTCCGTCCCAGGTTTGGATGTTTTGCTTGAGTACCAGGCAATTTATTTCAAATGCAGATGTACAATGGATCAATAATCGATGAATAACCAATTCCGTTTAGAACAGCCTGCAAATTAAGAGGGGAAAGTCATTTTACATCAGTTATGAGGGACCGCAAACGCAAATAAAAATGGGGACGTGATACCCTGTCCTGGCTTTTGCCGGCGCTAACTCCTTGAATCTAAAGAAGTTAAAATTTGGGAACGTGATACTCTCTCCCCGTTTTAAAATTTGTCAATTATCAAGCAGATAGTTTGGCAAGAAGGAGGGACAGGGTATCACGTCACCGCAGTGGGAAGGAGGGACGGGGACGGAGTATTACGTCACCGAATACCTTTTCCACTAGGGACGGAGTGTTACGTCACCGAAGTTAAAAGTAGAAGTTGAGGCCGAGGCTGGCATAGTTACCATGGAAGATGTAGAAGGCCATCTCGCCATAATGAAAATAATAAGCGGTAACAGCCATCCACCATTTCGGACTGTAAATCAGCCCGACTGAAAAAGAGTGACTGTCCACACCCTCCGAATTCTTCATTAGATAAATGTTTGGATTAAAGGACAGGTCCCTGGTCAGCCAGAACCTCACGCCGATGCGCATCGAGTAGGTATTGATCCAGCGCTCGTTTTCCTCCGGATGCCAGAGAATTGATTTTTCTCTGATGCTGTAAATCGACCAGATAGCCGAGAGCGAGCGATGAAATTTCCAGTCGACGCCGGTTTCGCCCACGTAACCCTTATAACCTTCCGAGCCAGTGAGCCAGGCACCATTGACATAGCCGGTCACATTTTTCTCAGCAAAATAAACCGTGCCAGAAAACTGATTCAGGCTGGCATCTTTGGTCTTGAGCACCGACCCGCCTCCGCCATCACTTCCCCAGTAGTCATAGCGCATATCGCGATAGCTGTAGCGGACGATAAACGAAGCTTCAGGACTGAGGCTGAATCTCACACCACCCCACGGCGTGAGCGTCCTTAGCTTGTTCGAACCCCCATAATATTCAAACCCAAACTGGGGCGAAACCTGAGCAGCGGCCGGCCTCGCCATAACCAAGAGCAGCGTGAACGTGAAGAGGCCAATAAGCACCAGCAACACCAGCGGTGACGCGGCTGATCGCGCGGCAGCCGGCATCTCTATCATCTTCCTGGCCGTGCCCTGCTCGCCAGCTTTCTCGTCAGTTCGTGCGCTTTCTTTCCCCGGCACGCCCGGGGCGACCGATCTTCTGATTGAGTTCATTATGCTGAGCCGCCATCTTTTCTCCATGGCTTTCGCGACCAATTTACTTCTCCCTTTAAATTTTGCCTCCATTGCGTTCAAAGTGTCCACCTTTCTTCCTCTCCTCTCTTCTCGCTCCATCCTCTGGCTCCACCCTCTCGCTCGCCCCGCCCGGGGTGTCTTTCTCGGGCCTTCGTTACTTCGATTGTCACTGCCCCGGCCTTCGCCACCCACACCTACCTGTCTCTTCCTGATTCCTCTTCGCTCGGGAGCTGGCTTCAGTCTCGCAACTCCCACCCACTTTCCGCTTCCCTCCTTTCTTCTATCTCTCCAGCTCCTCTCCCCTTCGCTGCCGCCATTTCTCTCGAATAAGCCAGCGCTTCCTCCAGCTCTGCCTGCGTTACATATCCTTTTTCCACCAAGATCTCGCCAACCTTTTTCCCCGTCTTCTGCTGAATTCGAACCGCCTCTTCCAGCTGGTCGGCCGTAATCAAACGCCGCGACAGCAGCAAATCGCCAATCTTTCGCCGAAAAGCCTCCAGCTTTTCCGCCGGAAATTCATGCTCGGTTTTAATCCAGCCCTGCTCCCTCCCGGTGCGGAGCGCCCTTATCAGCCACAGCATGGCCAGCCCGGATGAAGCGATATTGAGCACATTGCCCACCACCATTTTTATCGGTGTAACCAGCGCGTGCCCCAGCCCATAAACTTTATTAACAAAGATAAAGCGCATGAGCAGCCGCCAGAAAAAGAAAAACATAACGACCAGGGCCAGCTGCCACCAGATTTCGCCGCGCCCGACCAGCGGTGGCAGCACAAAATCCGGCCGGAAAAATCTCCTCACCCCGGCTACGACCGCCACATAAATAATCAGCAGATAGCCAAATAAATAAAGGAAATTGGCGAAAAAGGCCACCCGGTCGCGAAGCAGCGCATAATTAAATTTAAGACTCTTCTCCCAGCCGATGTTCCGCAGCCCCTGCCAGGCAATGCCATAAACCCAGCGCGCCCGCTGCCGCATCGCTTTTCTGAATTCGGTCAGGAAAAAGGCACGGGTTGCCACCAGCTCTTTGATTTTTTTCGGCCGCACCCCGCGTCGCAGCAGTCTCTTTTTGGAGATGATGCGCTCGACATATTGAATAAGGATAATCTGACGTGCACCGCGCTTGCCCAACCTGATGCCGATTTCATAATCTTCAGTGAGGCTTTTCGGATTGAAGATCTGAACAACACCGGTTTCAGGTTGGCTGCTGCGGCCAGTGGCAGGTGCGGTCCTTTTTTCCTGGCGGCTAAGGCCGACATTTCGAGCGAGCTTTCCATCGCCGCCGCCATTGGTAGCGGTGGGTGAAACCGCCTCCTCTTCGTTTTCGGCCTCTCGCGCCATCACCGTGCCCTGCCCCTCCGCTTCTTCCCTGGCCAGCTCCTCCAGCTTCTCGCGCCAGAAAGCGGTGCTCGTTCCAGCCGAGGGCAGCACCCGGGCGATTTTCTCCCGCACCAGCAATTCCTTGAGATGCATCTCAGCAAACTCATCCAGGTAAACACCACCGACAAAACTGTACCAGGGGATTTCGAGTGGAATGATGGGAAGCTGAATCATCTCAAAGCGCGGCATGAGATAATTAAACAGTCGTAACGACAGCGGATGATGCACATCCTCCGAGTCGCTCAGGACGACGATCTGAAACTTCAGGCCGTGCGACTGCTCAAACTCGCACAGCCCGTGGTATATTTCGTTGAGGTTGTCGGCTTTGGTCGTTGGACCCGGCTTGGAGTTGACGACCTTGACCACCTGCGGGAAAAGCTGGCTGACTTCGTCCACCTCGCGCTCCGTCTCGGGGTCGTTGGGGTAAACACCGACAAAAATAAAATAATGGCGGTAGTCGATCGTGTTGATGGTGTTGAGCAGCATATTTTTGATAACACCCGCTTCATGCCAGGCCGGAAGCATTATGGCCACCGGCTTTTCCTCGACGCTCAGCAGCTGGTCGAGGGTCAGGGGCTTGATCAGGTGCCGCTTGAAGAGCCAGCGGTAAAGCTGCCGTCCCCAGTAATAAAGGTCAACAAAGAGGTCGTTGGCACCGCCGATGGTAAAAGCCACCACCAGCACAATAAAGACGCAACGGAAAAAGATCCAGCTCTGATCAAGAGCATTTAAAAAGAAATTGCCCGCATAGTTCATCGCTCATCCATCGCCCCAAACCGCTGATTGAAACCGCTCCGCAGTTCTGGTTCAAATTTTAAATTTTAATTTGTTGTTTAAAAACGGCAGGTCGCCCGCTTCCTTATTCAGGCCGACTGACCGGTTAAATTTAACAGTTAATTTTAGCTGGAAAGAGACATGGTGGCAAGGTCTTCCGGTGACAGGATACTCCGTCCCTTTTTTTTACATCCTTTTATTCAGCAATGGGTTAAAGCCGGGAACAGAAAGGGGCGGGGACGGAGTGTTCCGTCACCGTTTTTAGAGGGACGGAGTGTTCCGTCACCGGATCACTTGTCAACCGGGCGGGAATCAGGTAAAAATAGAATTTAAACACCGGATTTAGATTTATGTCGGGCCGGAGTTCTCAAACTGAGCAAATTTCGGATAATTAAATAGCAAAATAGCAAGGAGGGTTAGAGAGGTCAGAGAGGCCGACGGGCTGGTGAGGCAAATGAGAAGGAAAATAAAACCATGAGAAAAGAAACAAAAAAGAGAATCAAAGTGCTGGTCGTTTTTGGGACGCGGCCTGAGGTCATCAAGCTGGCACCGGTCATCGAGGCCCTGCGGCAGCCAGCTGGTCCTGACACTCGTAAAGTTGATGACGCCAACGCTGTCGCCTTCGAGCCGGTCATCTGCTTTACCGGTCAGCACCGCGAAATGGTCGAACCGTTTCTCGAGATCTTCGACCTCAAGCCGGACTATGACCTCCACGTCATGCAGGAAAACCAGCCTCTGGCCGGGCTGACGGCTCGCCTGCTGGTGAGGCTCGATAAAGTGCTCGAGGCGGAGGCACCCGATTGGGTCATTGTCCAGGGCGATACGACCACCGCCATGGCTGCCTCGCTGGCCGCTTTTTATCGCAAAATAAAAGTCGGACACGTCGAAGCCGGCCTTCGCACCGAAGATAAATATAACCCGTTTCCCGAGGAGATAAACCGGCGTCTCATCAGCCATCTGGCTGATCTGCATTTTGCCCCGACGCCGAGGGCCCGGGAAAATTTGCTCCGGGAAGGCCTCAACCGGCGAGCCATTTCTGTCACGGGCAACACCGTAGTTGACGCCCTGCACATGATCCTGAAAAAGACGGAGGAGCCCGGCTGGAGCGAGAAGTTAAAAGGAAAAATTAAGGAAATAAAGAGGGGAGACTTGACCACCGGCAAATCAGTAGCCACGGGTCAGAGAAAAAAGGCGGGAAAGCACGGGGCCACGGGTATAACTTCCTGGCTCGACGCCATTCTGGAGCGCGGCCGGACAGCTGGAGCAAAATCAGCACCGGCAGCTCTGACAGCAACTTCGAGCGCCAGCCAAGCCGCAGCCGCTAGCACCTCCACCTCCTCACCCTCTCGCCCCACAAAATTAATCCTGGTCACGGCTCACCGCCGCGAAAGTTTTGGTGAGGGGATGGAAAGAATTTGCGAGGCTATAAGACGCGTCGTCAGCCATGTCCCCGAAGCCGAAGTTATTTTCCCTGTCCATCTCAATCCCAACGTCCGGTCGGTCGTCCTCAGCCATTTATCGGGCCTCGAACGCGTCCATCTGGTTGAGCCGCTGGATTATCTGACTTTTGTCTATCTTATGCAGCAGGCTGATTTGATTCTGACCGATTCGGGTGGAATTCAAGAAGAGGCTCCTTCGCTGGGCGTGCCGGTTATCGTTATGAGGGATAAAACTGAGCGGCCGGAAGCGGTCGAAGCTGGCGTCGCCTGGCTCGGCGGTACCGACCCTGAAAAAATCGAAAGGCTGGCGCTCACTCTCCTTAAGAAAGTCGAGAGCGGCGAATTCAGGCGCGGCCTCAAGCGGCGAAATCCCTTTGGTGATGGCCACGCCGCCGCCCGCATTGTCACATTGTTAAAGAATAAAGATTCGGGGACGTGATAAACTTCCACCTTTTTATCTTAGGTTCGCCCTGACGCGGGAAAGACCTAACAAATACCTTATACAATCTATTCAGGATGTGAATAAAATTCATTCATGAGATAAATAAATTGCATTTAAACAGATAGCCAGTCAGCAAGTTCGTCCAATCTGGTTCCCTACAGGGAACCACTTCGTTATCAAAATGGTATCTTGGGGGGAACGAGGATGCAATATGGAGGGACAGAGTATTACGTCACCATTTTTCGTCACCATTTTTTAGGGGATTTATGGTAGAATAAGGGCTTAAAAAATAGACATGGATTAAGGTTATATCAGGATAGAAGGTTCGGTACAAAATTTTCCAACGGGATATGGGATAAAGAGGGATGAATGTTCCGAATGTTTTAAAAAAGCAGACGGTAACTCAGGCCGCTCTGCTGATCGCTGTCATCTCTTTTATCAGTAAATTTGTCGGCTTTTTCCGCGAAGTTCTGGTCGCCAACTATTTCGGAGCAACCGGACAGACCGACGCTTTCCTGGTAGCCATGATAATTCCCATCTCAATCCTGGGGCTTTTTTCCGGTGGTTTCTCTACCCTGGTCATCCCCTTTTATCTGGAAAGGAAAGCCAGAAGCCAGGAGGCAGCCCGCCGTTTTGTCAATTCTGCTCTGACTGTCTGGGGCTCGGTGTTTATCGTTGTTTCTCTACTTATTTTAATTTTCACCCCACAGCTTGTTCGCCTCATCGCTTATGGCTTTAAGGGAGAGCGTTTCGCTCTAGCCGTCACGCTGACTCGTTACCTCGTTATTTCCGGGCTCTTTTCGGTTCTTGTAGGAATTTTTACCGGCCTTCTGCAGGCCGAAAAACAATTTTTCCTGCCTATTCTTTTTTCCCTTCTCGGCAATATAGCCATCGTCCTGTGCCTTTATTTCCTTCATCGCTACCTCGGCCTCAACAGCTGGACCGTCGGCCAGATACTTAGCGCCACAATTTCCTTTTTTGCCATGTTCTTTGTACTTTACTGGCGCCATGGCTTTTTCCACAACCTGAGCTTCCGCCAGGTGGACTGGCCTGAAATCCGTCAGTTTGCCCTGCTCCTTTTGCCGCTGGTCGTATCCGGCGGCCTCTCCATCATCAATCAAATTGTGGATAAAACGATTGCTTCCGGACTCGATGCCGGTTCAATTGCGGCCCTCAACTTTTCGGCGCGCGTCTGGAATATCCCTTTGAGCCTGCTGGCCATTCCCATTGCCACGGCCATTTTCCCGACCTTTTCCGAGCTGGCCCTCAATGGCTCGGCCCGGGTCGAATATGAATCGCGCTTTGAGAAAACGCTCGGCGTCTCCTTCTATCTGATGATCCCCTCGACCTTTTTCCTCTTTTTTCTGTCAGAGCCTATTGTGCGGCTTTTCTTCGAACGTGGAGCATTTAATCCCCAGGCGACAGCTCTCACCTCTTTTGTGAATAAAATGTACGTCATTGGCCTTTTTGCTTATGCCATCTCGCCCATTCAAGCCAAAGTGTTTTATTCTTTTAAAAACACCACCACGCCCCTGGTCATCAGCGCGGTTTGCGTCGGCCTGAATGTCATCCTTAATATATTGCTCTCTAAAATCCTCGGCGCCGGTGGCATCGCCCTGGCCACTTCCATCGTCATGATTTTGAACTTCATCCTCTACACACTTTACCTCAAAAAATACATGAATCCTTTTCCCCGCCGGCTGGCTACCGAGACAGTTAAGATCATTTTGAGCTCGATTCCCATTGGAATTGTCTGCTATTTCTCGCTGCCTTATTTCCAGAATACCTCAGCCGCTTCTCTAAATGGCTTCGTCTCGCTGGCTATAAAAGTGGCAGTCGTGGGTATCGTTTCGGTTGTTCCCCTATTTGCTTTGAGCAGGGCTTTTAAGCTCGAGTCGTATTCGTTCCTGAAATCCTACGCGCTGGGTCTATTAAAAAGATTTAGACGGTGACGTAACACTCCGTCCCGGGACGGAGTGTTACGTCACCGAATCTATCACCGAATCTAAGCCTTCCAAACCTGGTTGGGCGCGGTCCTGACACCCGCCATGGCGTTTCTGGTGTCCACTATAATCTTGCACCACTTCGCCAGCTCTTCCCAGTTAATCACCTTGTGAGCTGTTGCTATGATGCAGGCATCAAATCCCCCCACCGTCTCCTCGTCCCACTCCACCGACTTAGTCCCAGCCCAATGTGGGTGCTCTCTCGTTACCTTGATGACCGGAACATACGGGTCATAATATGATACTTCCGCTCCATACTTCGCCAGCAAATCCATCAGATGATAGGACGGCG
>Ga0209508_1000594_pt1 | contig 35435 bp, 44 predicted proteins | sample AD_UKC129_MetaG_FD_184427 | JGI IMG/M metagenome (GOLD analysis project Ga0209508, IMG submission 184427) | Active sludge microbial communities of municipal wastewater-treating anaerobic digesters from Canada - AD_UKC129_MetaG (SPAdes) (version 2) | ecosystem: Engineered > Bioreactor > Anaerobic... | reverse complement strand
GAATTAAACGAACTGGTTAAAGCATTTGAAGAAGAATTTGGCGTATCTGCTGCTGCTCCGGTGGCTGTAGCTGCCGCTCCTGTTGCTGGCGCTGCTGCTCCGGCTGCTGATGAAAAAACCGAATTTGATGTTGTTCTGGCTAATGCAGGTGCTCAAAAAATTCAAGTTATCAAAGTGGTTCGTGAAGCAACCGGTTTGGGCTTGAAAGAAGCCAAAGATATGGTTGACGGTGCACCGAAAGTTGTTAAAGAAGGCCTCTCCAAAGCTGATGCTGAAGCATTGAAAGCTAAACTTGAAGAAGCTGGCGCAACTGTTGAATTGAAGTAATCAAGAGTGTTCTTCAAAGAGGGGTTGAAATCTTCGACCCCTCTTAAAATTTTCTTGACAGAAAAAAACCGCTATGATATTATTAAAAAATGCTGAGATTGGTATAATTTTGTTAAGATTACCAAATGATTTTAATAAATATTGACGATTGTGGGCTGAGTTTTTCTGAAACGTTTGAGATAGCTAAAATTTAATCCCCAATTTTATAAGCGAGGATAACTGTGTTACCTTGCTTTTATCTGTTTATAGAACTTGGTCCCCTAAAAATTCTGAAGAGGTGAGTAAACTTGCAAAGTCTTCGAAAAGAAAGACGCGAACGCGTAAGTTTCGGCAAGATTGAAGAGATTTTGGATATGCCGAATTTGATAGAAATTCAGCAAAAATCATACCAATGGTTTTTGGATGAAGGTCTGCGGGAAATGTTCAAGGATATTTCGCCGATTCAGGACTTTACCGGGAACCTGGTTTTAGAATTTATCGACTATTCCTTGGGTGAGCCCAAATATTCCGTGGAAGAATGTAAGGAACGCGATGCAACCTTTGCGGCTCCGCTGAAGGTTAAAGCGCGTTTGATTAATAAAGATACCGGTGAGGTTAAAGAACAGGAAGTCTTTATGGGAGATTTCCCTTTGATGACTGAGAAAGGTACTTTTATCATTAATGGTGCCGAACGGGTTATCGTTAGCCAGCTGGTTCGCTCGCCGGGTGTGTACTTTAGCCGTACCCAAGACACTACGGGTAAATATATCTATTCCGCCAGTATCATCCCAAACCGGGGTGCATGGCTGGAGTTTGAGTTTGATGCTAATGATGTATTATATGTACGGATCGACCGGACTCGGAAGATTCCGGTGACCATTTTACTTAAAGCGCTCGGTCTGGGTAATAACTACGAGTTAAATGAATTATTTGATTCGAATGAGAGCATTAAAAACACCTTAGAACGGGATAATACACAGAATGCCGAAGAAGCGCTGGTTGAAATCTATAAACGGCTGCGCCCAGGGGAGCCGCCGACCGTTGATAGTGCCCGGTCTCTCTTTGAAACCTTGTTCTTCGACCCGAAACGTTATGATTTGGCCTCAGTAGGGCGTTATAAAATCAACAAAAAGCTGAATCCGCCGACGTCTGTGAAAGATGTCCGTTTAAATATGGACTCTGCAGGGAATGAAGTACTCCCTGAAGGTGAAGTCTTAAAGACCTTAACCAAAGAAGATGTGGCTGAAGTTGTCAAATATTTATTGAACTTACTGGAAGGCGAAGGCGAGGTCGACGATATCGACCATCTGGGTAACCGCCGTTTGAAATCCGTCGGTGAGTTATTACAAAATCAATTCCGGATTGGATTATCCCGGATGGAGCGGGTCGTTCGTGAACGGATGACCATTCAGGATGTTGAAGTCATTACACCTCAAGCGTTAATTAACATCCGTCCGGTGGTAGCTGCGATTAAAGAATTCTTTGGTTCCAGCCAGTTGTCTCAGTTTATGGATCAAACCAACCCGTTGGCTGAACTTACCCATAAGCGGCGTCTGTCGGCTCTGGGGCCGGGCGGTCTGTCACGGGAACGGGCCGGCTTTGAAGTCCGGGACGTCCATCACTCCCACTATGGCCGGATGTGTCCCATTGAAACGCCTGAAGGTCCCAACATCGGTTTGATCGGTTCGTTGACTACCTTTGCCCGGATTAACGAGTTCGGCTTCATCGAGACGCCGTATCGATGGGTGGTTGACGGCAAAGTGACCGACGAGATTCTGTATTTGACTGCCGATGAGGAAGATAAATTCGTTATTGCCCAGGCTAACGAGCCGTTTGATCCGGAAACCCGGGAGTTCATTCATAGCCGTGTTTCCGTTCGGCACCGGGATGATATCCGCGAGGTTCCCAGCAATCAGGTGCAATTGATGGACGTTTCCCCGAAACAGCTGGTCAGTATCGCCACGGCGCTCATTCCGTTCCTGGAGAATGACGACGCCAACCGGGCGTTGATGGGTTCCAATATGCAACGTCAGGCGGTGCCGCTGTTGCGGACGGAAGCCCCTTATGTGGGGACCGGAATGGAATATAAGGCTGCGGTGGATTCCGGCGTTGTGGTCTTGGCCAAGAATTCCGGCGTGGTTCAAAAGGTGACGGCCGATGAGATTCGGATCAAAACCGACGACGGAAAAGTCGATGTCTATAAATTACTGAAATTTAAACGATCCAACCAGGGAACATGCATCAATCAAAAACCTATCGTCTTTGAAGGGGATTATGTGGAAAAAGGCGATGTTATCGCCGACGGTCCTTCCACTGACCATGGTGAACTGGCTTTAGGCCGAAATGTCCTGGTGGCTTATATGCCTTGGGAAGGCTATAACTATGAAGACGCCATTCTCATCAGCGAAAAGCTGGTGTATGAAGATGTATTTACCTCGATTCACATTGAAGAGTACGAGGCAGAAGCCCGTGACACCAAGCTCGGCGCCGAAGAGATCACCCGGGATATTCCCAATGTGGGCGAAGGTGCTTTGGATGATCTGGATGAGAACGGCATTATCCGAATCGGTGCCGAAGTCCGTCCCGGTGACATTCTGGTCGGTAAGGTGACTCCGAAAGGCGAAACCGAGTTAACGGCAGAAGAGCGATTACTCCGGGCCATCTTCGGTGAAAAGGCCCGTGAAGTACGGGATACTTCCCTTCGTGTTCCCCACGGTGAATCCGGTCGGGTTGTGGACGTGAAAGTCTTTTCCCGCGAGAACGGTGATGAGTTGGCACCGGGCGTGAACCGTCTGGTCCGTGTCTACATCGCTCAAAAACGGAAGATCTCTGAAGGGGATAAAATGGCCGGACGACATGGTAACAAGGGTGTTATCGCCAAGATTCTTCCGGTTGAAGACATGCCGTTCCTGCCGGATGGGACTCCGGTTGAGATCGTTTTAAATCCGCTGGGCGTTCCGTCCCGTATGAATATCGGACAGATCTTGGAAACCCACTTGGGTTGGGCTGCTCAAGCATTGGGAATTCGGGTAGCGACGCCGGTATTTAATGGGGCCACCGAAGAAGATATCATTAATATGTGGGCTAAAGCAGGACTGCCCGAAAACGGTAAAACGGTATTGTATGATGGGCGTACCGGTGAACCCTTTGACCAGAAAGTTACGGTTGGATATACGTATATGTTAAAACTGGCTCACTTGGTTGACGATAAGATTCATGCCCGTTCCACAGGTCCGTACTCACTGGTTACGCAACAGCCGCTGGGCGGTAAAGCCCAGTTCGGTGGGCAACGCTTCGGTGAGATGGAGGTTTGGGCTTTGGAAGCTTATGGCGCGGCCTATACCCTTCAAGAATTGCTTACGGTCAAATCCGACGATGTTGTTGGTCGGGTAAAGACTTATGAAGCGATCGTCAAAGGTGAGAACATTCCGGAACCTGGAGTTCCCGAGTCCTTCAAAGTTCTTATAAAGGAACTTCAAAGTTTGGGTCTGGATATTAAGGTCTTGACTGAAGAGGCTGAAGAAGTCCAAATCAAAGATGAAGATGATGACGTGAGTGAAAGGGCTAAAGATTTAGGATTTGAGATTGAAGCGCCTCAAGATGTCATCTATGAAGAAGCCGAAGAAAGTGAAAGTTTTGATGAGTCGGATAATGAAGAATTGTTCGAGGAGAACTTTGAAGATGATTTTTCGGAAGAGAGCCTGAGTTAATTAGGCAATGAATGACCGAATTTTAAGGAGGGGAATTCTTTGCTGGATGCTAACAATTTCGATGCCATCAAAATCGGATTAGCTTCTCCCGAGCAGATTAGGGCATGGTCGAGCGGGGAAGTTAAAAAACCGGAGACCATTAATTACCGTACGCTAAAACCTGAGCGGGAAGGTTTGTTCTGTGAAAAGATCTTCGGGCCGCAACGAGACTGGGAATGTCATTGCGGTAAGTATAAACGGGTTCGGTATAAGGGGATTATCTGTGACCGCTGCGGTGTGGAGGTTACCCGATCCAAGGTGAGACGGGAACGTTTAGGCCATATTGAACTTGCTGCCCCGGTTTCACATATCTGGTATTTTAAAGGGATTCCCAGCCGGATGGGGCTCTTGTTGGATATGTCGCCGCGGCACTTGGAAAAGGTCCTTTACTTTGCATCTTATGTGGTAATCGACAGCGGCAACACTCCATTATTAAAGAAACAGCTGTTATCCGAGAATGAATATCGGGAAGCCCGGGAGAAATACGGGCAGGGTTTTAAAGCTTTGATGGGAGCTGAAGCCATCAAGATTTTACTGGAAGAGATTGATCTCGATAAATTGTCCGTTGAATTGAAAAAAGAGGTTAAGGAAGTCAGCGGTCAACGGCGGGTTCGTGCCATTCGCCGTTTGGAAGTGGTGGAATCGTTCCGTAAATCCGGAAGCCGTCCGGAATGGATGATTATGGATGTGATCCCGGTAATTCCGCCGGAACTCCGGCCAATGGTTCAGTTGGATGGCGGCCGGTTTGCAACCTCCGATTTGAATGATCTCTATCGCCGAGTCATCAATCGGAATAACCGTTTAAAACGTCTTTTAGAATTGGGCGCACCGGATATTATCGTTCGTAATGAAAAACGGATGCTTCAGGAAGCGGTGGATGCCCTCATCGATAACGGACGGCGCGGCCGTCCGGTGACCGGACCGGGCAATCGTCCCTTGAAATCCTTAAGCGATATGCTCAAAGGTAAACAAGGACGGTTCCGTCAGAATCTTTTGGGAAAACGGGTTGACTATTCCGGCCGTTCGGTTATTGTGGTCGGTCCGGAATTGAAGTTGCATCAATGTGGTCTCCCGAAAGAGATGGCATTGGAATTGTTCAAACCCTTTGTGATGAAACGCCTGGTTGATCTGGGCTATGTCCACAACATCAAGAGCGCGAAGCGGATGGTGGAACGGGTTAAAACTGAAGTTTGGGATGTTCTCGAAGAAGTGATTCACGAACATCCGGTATTATTAAACCGTGCTCCGACCCTGCACCGTTTGGGAATCCAGGCTTTTGAACCGGTATTGGTTGAAGGCCGTGCTATTCAGATTCACCCGTTGGTATGTACGGCTTACAATGCTGACTTCGACGGCGACCAAATGGCAGTACACGTGCCTTTGTCAACTGAAGCTCAGGCCGAAGCCAGAATTTTGATGTTATCGGCGCATAATATCTTATCACCGGCAAACGGTCGTCCGATTGCCACTCCCACTCAGGATATGGTTTTAGGATGTTATTATCTGACCATTATGTATGAGGGGGCTCCCGGCGAAGGGAAAGTCTTTGACAATCCTAACGATGTGATGGCCGCATATAATGCCGGAGCAGTCGAGCTTCATGCGAAGATTCGTTACCGGATCAACGGGACTGAGATCGAAACGACTCCGGGACGGGTTATCTTCAACGATCAAGTTAAATTGGACTTAGATCCCGATCCCGTAGTTAACTTCAATTTAACCAACTGCGTGATTGGTCGGGGTAAACTCGGACAATTGGTCGGTAAATGCGCTCGGGTTCACAGTGTGGCGAAAACTGCAGAAATTTTGGATCAAATTAAACGCCTTGGGTTCCGTTTCGCCACTCAATCCGGAACAACCATCGGTATCAGTGATATTACGGTACCGAAGGAAAAGAAAGATATTCTGGATGATGCCGAACGCCATATCGAACAGGTTGAAGAACAATATCGCCGTGGTTTAATTACCGGAGATGAACGGTACCAGATGTTTATCGATATTTGGACCAAAGCCAAAGAGCAAGTCACAGCGGTAATGAATAAATCCATGGATAAACTGCACAATCCGGTCTACATGATGTCCATCTCCGGAGCCCGGGGTAACCCTGCACAGTTATCCCAGCTTGCCGGTATGCGCGGTTTGATGACGGATCCCTCCGGTCGGATTATCGACTTACCGATTCGGGCCAGTTTCCGTGAAGGGTTGACGGTTTTGGAATTCTTCATCTCAACCCACGGCGCACGGAAAGGGTTGGCAGATACGGCTCTTCGGACGGCTGACTCTGGTTATCTGACCCGGCGTTTGGTGGACGTTGCACAAGATGTAATCGTACGTGAAGAAGACTGCGGTACCACGGAAGGAATTACGGTTGGCGCGATTGTAGACGGCGGTGAAGAAATTGAGAAGTTGAAGGAACGGATTATCGGCCGGATCGCAGCAGAAGATATCTATGACCCGAATACTAACGAACTGTTAGTTGGCGTCAATCAAGAGATTGATGAAGAAACTGCGGATCGGATCGAAAAAGCCGGTCTCAAAGAGGTCCGCATCCGTTCGGTATTAACCTGCCGCAGCCGGTATGGTGTATGTATAAAATGTTACGGGCGCAATCTGGCAACCGGTAAGATGGTTGATGTGGGTGAAGCGGTTGGTATTATTGCCGCCCAGTCCATTGGTGAACCTGGAACTCAGTTGACCATGAGAACGTTCCATACCGGTGGCGTGGCTGCGGCTGACGATATTACGCAAGGTCTCCCTCGTGTTGAGGAGTTGTTCGAAGCCCGGAAACCGAAAGGGCAGGCTATCGTCAATGAAATTGATGGTATCTGTAAAATTAGTGAAGTTAAAGGTATCCGCCGGGTAACCGTGATCGCGGATGACGGTGAAGAACGGGTTTATCAGGTGCCTTATGGTTCCAGGTTGCGGGTGAAAGAAGGACAACGGGTACAAGCGGGCGATTTGTTGACCGAAGGTTCGGCAAATCCGCATGATATCTTGAAAGTTAAAGGTGTACACGGTGTCCAGGCCTATCTGGTTCAGGAAGTCCAAAACGTTTACCGTTCTCAGGGCGTTTGGATTAATGATAAACATATTGAAGTTACCGTCCGTCAAATGTTGCGGAAACGGAGAATTGAAAGTGCCGGAGACACCGACTTACTTCCTGGCGGTTTAGTGGATGTTTTCGAGCTTGAAGAAGAGAATGAACGCGTTCTGGCCGAAGGTGGAGAGCCGGCAACAGCCAAACCGGTATTGCTCGGTATCACCAAAGCTTCCTTGGCAACGGAAAGCTTCCTGTCAGCAGCTTCGTTCCAAGAAACGACCCGGGTATTGACGGAGGCATCCATTAAAGGCAAGACCGATCCGCTTCTCGGGTTGAAGGAGAATGTTATCATCGGAAAACTGATCCCGGCCGGAACGGGAATGTCCCGTTATCGTAATGTTAAAATCGTTAATGACGATAGGGCCTAAACCAATTAGAGTAAAATCAATCAAAAGCAGCATCAATCGATGCTGCTTCTATTTTTGATATATAGATTGAAGAAAGAATATGGTTCTATGAACAGAAAGGGAAGAGTCGAGGTTAAAATCATTACGTAAGCCCACAAGCTTTATGTAAATTGGTATAGAAGACGAAATATATAGCATTGGGGTGAAACTTCTTCGGAGGTTCAGATTGTATTGGAGATGGTTAAAAGCGGTCAAAAATGGAATGCTATTTTTGAAGCGTGATTTGCAATAGATTGACTCGCTTAATCAGTGTTCTTTTGGTTCTGGGGATGAATGGACAGGAGTCTCGATGATGATTACTGTTCAATGTCCAATGAAAACCTCTGATGAGGATGGCAATATTAATGTAAATAATGAACAGTAACAGGCTAACGAGCTAATTGTGATGCTTACTCCCAGATGGACGAATTCATTGAAAAATCTGAATGAAGAGCCGATTGACATCAAACGATAAAACGCGTATATTTTTAGTGTTATTCTTATAACGCATGTTTTTTGAAAAAGTGGTTAAAAAGTGAGTTGATGAGCCTTTTTGGCGTAATATTTTTCTTGACACGTTATATTATGGGTGCTAAAATATAAAAGTGTCTTATTACCAGGTTTTACTTTGTCATGGGAAAATGTGAGTGGTGAAGGTTTTGGCGGACGTTGACTTAAACCTAATTAAGAACAGTAAAAACAAACTGATTGGGTTGAAACAAACGTTAAGGGCTATCCAACAAGATGTTGTCAAAACGGTATACTATGCCAATGACATTGAAGACCACGTATTGAAGAAAATATCCGAAGCATGCCTTCAAAAACAGATCCCGTTGACCGCTGTGGGATGCGGACGGGAAGAACTGGGCAGGGCCTGTCAAATTGAAGTAGGTGCGGCAGTAGTCGCGATACTAAAATAGAGATGAGCTGTATTACTTGGAAGGAGGTGGCGGTTAATGCCAACAATTAATCAATTGATTCGTCACGGCCGGGAGGTTATTACCAAAAAGAGCACTGCTCCGGCGTTGGGATGGTCCTATAACGTAAACAAAGAGCAGATGATCAAAACCAACGGCAGCCCTCAAAAGCGGGGTGTCTGTACGCGTGTGTCCACGGTTACTCCTAAAAAACCGAATTCTGCTTTGCGTAAAGTTGCCAGGGTTCGTTTGACCAATCGCATGGAAGTCACTGCGTATATTCCCGGGGAAGGTCATAACCTTCAAGAGCACTCCGTGGTTTTGATCAGAGGTGGTCGTGTTAAGGACCTTCCTGGCGTTCGTTACCATATCATTCGCGGGACCCTCGATGCTGCCGGCGTTCAAAACCGGAAACAAGGGCGGTCCAAGTATGGTGCGAAGCGGCCCAAAGCAGCCGCAGCCAAGAAGAAGTAAGGGGGTATTTTTGTGCCGCGTCGTGGCTTTGTTTCAAAAAAAGAAGTAGTATTAGATCCGATTTATGGTAATGCTCAAGCCGCCAAAATGATCAACCGTCTGATGATTGACGGAAAAAAAGGCGTTGCTGAGACCATTTTCTACAAAGCAATGGAAATTGTCGCTGAAAAATCCGGCAAGGACCCGATTGAAGTCTTCGAGACTGCCTTGAAAAATGTGATGCCTGTGTTGGAAGTTAAACCCCGTCGGGTGGGTGGTGCGACCTATCAGGTTCCGGTGGAGGTTCGGCCGGAACGTCGCTTGGCTCTGGCGATTCGGTGGATTGTCACGTATGCCAAAGCCCGCGGTGAGAAAACCATGAAAGAAAAACTTGCAGCAGAGATTTTAGATGCATACCAGGGAGTCGGTGCTTCGATTAAGAAAAAAGAAGACACGCATAAGATGGCTGAAGCCAACAGAGCTTTTGCCCATTATCGCTGGTAATGCCACGTGACCCCGTTTTTCTTTGCGATTTAACTCAGAAGAGGGTTTTGTGGAGGTAAAAAACATTGTCGAGAAAATATCCGTTAGATAAAGTAAGAAATATCGGTATTATGGCTCATATTGATGCCGGTAAGACCACAACGACTGAGCGTATTCTGTTTTATACTGGAAAAACGCATCGTTTGGGAGAAGTTCATGATGGCGCTGCTACCATGGACTGGATGGTTCAAGAACAAGAGCGGGGGATCACGATCACTTCCGCTGCTACTACCTGCGAATGGAAAGGTCATAATATCAATATTATCGACACACCCGGGCACGTGGACTTCACAGTCGAAGTGGAACGTTCCTTGCGGGTGTTGGATGGCGCTGTGGCTGTATTTTGTTCGGTTGGTGGCGTTGAACCTCAATCTGAAACGGTTTGGCGTCAAGCGGACAAATACGGGGTTCCCCGTATTGCGTTCATTAATAAGATGGACCGGGTGGGCGCCGACTTTTTCCGTGGTGTAGATATGATTCGGACCCGTCTCGGAGCCAATCCGTTACCGATTCAAATTCCTATCGGTTCGGAAGACACCTTTAGAGGGGTCGTGGACTTGGTTACCAAAAAAGCGGTTATTTACACCGATGACTTGGGTACCCAGAGCGCTGAAACCGATGTCCCTGAAGATTTGGTGGATACCGTTGAAGAATATCGCACCAAAATGATTGAGGCCGTCGCTGAATTGGACGAAGAGTTGATGATGAAATACCTGGAAGGCGAGGAGCTCACCGAAGCGGAGATCCGCGCCGGTATCCGGAAAGGAACGTTGGCGACGAAATTCACGCCGGTGCTTTGTGGTTCGGCCTTCAAAAACAAAGGTGTGCAATTGTTGCTGGATGCGGTGGTTTATTATTTGCCGTCTCCGGTTGATTTGCCGCCGGTTAAAGGTACGGCTGTCGGAGATAATCAAACGGTACTGGAAAGAAAATCCGCCGATGATGAGCCCTTTGCTGCGCTGGCATTCAAAATCATGGCTGATCCCTATGTCGGTAAACTGGCGTTCTTCCGGGTATATTCCGGAACGCTGAAATCCGGTTCCTATGTTCTCAATTCTACCAAGAATAAACGGGAACGGTTCGGTCGGTTGTTGAAGATGCATGCCAATTACCGCGAAGACATCGATATGGTATCTGCCGGAGATATCGCAGCGGTGGTCGGTTTAAAAGATATCTCGACCGGTGACACCCTGTGCGACGAGAAGAACCCTATCGTTCTTGAGTCCATGGAATTCCCGGATCCGGTGATCGACATTGCTATCGAACCGAAGACCAAAGCCGATCAGGATAAGTTAGGTTTATCCCTGGCTCGGTTGGCTGAAGAGGACCCGACCTTTAGAGTTCGGATTGATCATGAAACCGGTCAAACCGTTATTTCGGGAATGGGTGAGCTTCATCTGGAGATTATCGTTGACCGCCTGCTTCGTGAATTTAAAGTTGAAGCGAACGTCGGTAAACCCCAGGTTGCTTATAGAGAAACCATTCGTTCTAAGGTACAGGTTGAAGGGAAGTTCGTTCGGCAATCCGGTGGACGTGGACAATACGGTCACGTATGGCTTGAACTTGAACCCCTTGAACCGGGAACCGGGTTTGTCTTTGAAAATAAAATCGTCGGCGGTGTGGTTCCCAAAGAATACATCGGACCTGTTGAAGCAGGTATTAAAGACGCGATGCAGACGGGCGTTTTGGCCGGATATCCGGTGGTCGACGTGAAAGCAACCCTCTTTGATGGTTCGTATCACGAGGTTGACTCTTCGGAAATGGCCTTTAAGGTTGCTGCATCGATGGCCTTCAAAGATGGAGCCAAGAAAGCCAATCCGGTTATTTTGGAACCTATTATGAAGGTGGAGATCACTACGCCGGAAGAGTATATGGGAGATATTATGGGCGACTTTAACTCCCGTCGTGGACGGATCGAAGGAATGGAGATGCGGACAGGTGCACAGGTTATCCGGGGTTATGTGCCTCTCTCTGAAATGTTCGGATATGCAACCAATTTGCGATCCATTTCTCAAGGCCGTGCATCCTATTCGATGCAGTTCTCCCATTACGAAGAAGTGCCTCGAAATATCGCTGAAGAAATCATTTCGAGCCAAAGCAAATAATCAAAGAACATATCCCTTAGGGAAATATAGTTTTGAGATTTAAAGGAGGATATCAATTATGGCGAAGCAAAAGTTCGAAAGAACTAAACCCCACGTGAACATCGGGACCATTGGACACGTAGACCATGGCAAAACGACGACGACAGCAGCGATCACCCTGATTTTATCGAAAGCTGGTCAAGCAAACTTCATAAAATTCGATGAAATCGATAAAGCTCCGGAAGAAAGAGAACGCGGTATTACCATTAACACCGCTCACGTGGAATATGAAACGGCCAACCGTCACTATGCCCACGTCGACTGCCCGGGCCACGCAGACTATGTAAAGAACATGATCACCGGTGCAGCTCAGATGGACGGAGCGATCCTGGTCGTATCCGCCGCTGACGGTCCGATGCCGCAGACCCGGGAACACATTTTGTTAGCCCGTCAGGTAGGCGTTCCGTATATTGTAGTTTGGATGAACAAAGTGGATATGGTGGATGATCCTGAATTGTTGGAACTGGTTGAGATGGAAATTCGGGATCTGTTATCCCAATACGAATTCCCTGGCGACGAAATTCCTGTCATTCGTGGTTCCGGCTTCAAAGCATTGGAATGCGGTTGCGGCAGCAGAGATTGCCAATGGTGCAAATGCGTTTGGGACCTGATGGATGCAGTTGACGCTTACATTCCGACTCCGGAACGTGCAACCGACAAACCGTTCTTGATGCCTGTAGAAGACGTGTTCACCATTACTGGACGTGGAACCGTTGCTACGGGAAGAGTTGAACGTGGTGTGGTCAAAGTTGGAGACGAAATTCAAATCGTAGGGTTGTCCGACGAGACGAAGAAGACCGTCATTACGGGCGTAGAGATGTTCCGGAGAGTGTTGGATCAGGCGGTAGCCGGAGACAACATTGGTGTGTTGTTACGCGGAATTGAGCGGAAAGACATCGAACGGGGCCAAGTATTGGCGAAACCGGGTTCCATCACTCCGCACACCAAATTTGAAGGTGAAGTATACGTATTGACCAAAGAAGAAGGTGGACGTCATACACCGTTCTTCAATGGATACCGTCCGCAGTTCTACTTCCGGACTACCGACGTGACGGGTGTAGCCAATCTTCCGGAAGGTGTCGAGATGGTAATGCCTGGAGACAACATTAAGATGACCATTGAGCTGATTACTCCGATTGCTATGGAAGAAGGCTTACGGTTCGCTATCCGCGAAGGCGGTCACACCGTTGGTGCTGGTGTTGTTACCAAGATTATTGAATAATTGAATTAAATAGCGTACAGGACAGGCATGCCTGTCCTGTACGAATGGATATTAGGATAACAGAGGAGGGAAAGACAATGGCCGCACAGAAGATCCGCATCCGTCTCAAAGCCTATGATCATAAACTTCTTGATCAATCCGCCGAGAAGATCGTTGAGACGGCAAAACGGACCGGTGCTTATGTTTCCGGGCCCATTCCACTTCCGACAGAAAAAAATGTTTACACAGTCCTCAGATCAGTTCATATCAATAAAGATTCGCGTGAACAGTTTGAGATGAGAACTCATAAACGCTTAATCGATATTTTAGATCCCAGCTCAAAAACAGTGGATGCTTTAATGAGATTAGACCTGCCCGCTGGAGTGGATATCGAAATTAAATTATAATTGATATTCCGTAATGGATGTCTATAAGGAGGTGCAAGATATGGCCAAGGGTATTTTGGGAAAGAAGATTGGAATGACACAGATTTTTAGCCCTGAAGGACGTGCGGTTCCTGTAACCGTTGTCGAGGCCGGCCCTTGCGTAGTTGTTCAGAAGAAGACTATCGCGACCGATGGATACAACGCAATCCAATTGGCGTTTGATGAGAAAAAGGAACGCTTGACCAATAAACCGATGAAGGGTCATTTTAAGAAAGCAGGAACGAAGACCTATCGCTTATTGCGGGAAGTTGAAGTTTCGCCGGATACCGAATATGACCTGGGTCAGGAGATTAAGGTGGATATCTTTACCGAAGGCGAATGGGTCGATGTGACCGGGACTTCCAAAGGTAAAGGTTTCGCCGGTGTTATCAAACGTTGGAACTTTAATCGGGCTCCGATGGAACACGGTTCGATGTATCACCGTCGTCCTGGTTCCTTAGGTGCGACGGATCCGGGCCGCGTTTTTAAAGGCCGGAAGATGCCGGGCCGAATGGGTGGCGAACGGGTCACGATTCAAGGGTTGCAAGTTGTGAAAGTGGATCCGGAACGCAATCTGTTGTTGATTAAAGGTTCAATTCCGGGCGCTAACGGTTCCTATGTAATGGTGAAGAAAACTGTAAAGCGTGCAAAACAGTAAGTTTCACAAACAATATATGTCATTCCGGAATGCCTTTGGGCGTGTGAAATGACATATATAGAAATGTTAGAGGAGGAAATCCGATGCCAACCGTACCTGTATATAATACGCAAGGCTCACAGGTAGGTGAGATCGCCTTAAATGACCAAGTTTTCGGCGTTAAAGTCAATAAAGCTTTATTGCACGAAGCAGTCACCATGCAGCTTGCATCGAGAAGACTAGGTACTTCTGCTGTAAAAAATCGTGCTGCCGTTAGAGGCGGTGGTCGAAAACCATACCGTCAGAAGGGAACAGGTCAAGCTCGGCATGGTTCACGGCGTTCACCGATCTGGACCGGAGGTGGAGTTGTTTTTGGACCTTCACCACGGAGTTATAAGTATAGTTTACCGAAAAAAGCTCGCCGGCTTGCATTAAAATCCGCTTTATCTGCAAAAGTGGAAGCTGGCGAAATCATTGTAGTGGATGCATTCAATCTCAATGAACCGAAGACCAAAGTGATGGTTCAAATTTTAGAGAATTTAAAAGCGAAAAAACCGTTGATTGTTACTGCGGAATATGAGACTTTCGTCGACAAATCCGCCCGCAACATTCCCGGTGTTATGACGATGGCTAGCGAAGGCCTGAATGTATACGATATCCTGGCTCATGACCACCTGGTAATCACCAAGGATGCCGTGAGCAAGGTCGAGGAGGCGCTGGCATAATGGAAGCGAGAGAATTAATTAAACGTCCGTTAATCACGGAAAAAACCACGAAGTTGATGGAAGAAAACAAATATTGCTTCTTAGTTGATCCAAGGGCGAACAAAACCCAGATCAAACAAGCGATTGAAGAGATCTTCAACGTTAAAGTGAAAGCGGTCAATACCCACAATGTGTTGGGTAAAATCAAACGGATGGGCCGCTATGCCGGACGCCGCCCCAGTTGGAAACGGGCCATTGTGACCTTGGAAAGCGGCAGCCGGATCGAATTCTTTGAAGGCGTATAATGAACCGGTTATCCCAATAAGAAAGGCAATACGTTAGTCACCGGCGCAAATAGGATGAGCATCTTTTAATTTATCCCGGTTGACTAAGAACTAAAAAGTAAGGGGGTCAGGAAGATGCCGGTAAGAAAATACCAGCCAACCTCGCCTGGCAGAAGATTTATGACCGTCTCCGATTTTTCGGAGATTACCAAAACCGAACCGGAAAAATCGTTGTTAGAACCGCTGAAGAAAACCGGCGGAAGAAACTCCTCCGGACGTCTCACAGTGAGACACCGGGGCGGCGGGCATAAACGGATGTACCGCATTATTGATTTCAAACGGAATAAGTTTGATGTTCCGGCGAAAGTCGCCGCGATTGAATATGACCCGAACCGTTCGGCCCGGATTGCATTACTGCACTATGCTGACGGCGAAAAACGGTATATCATCGCACCTTTGGGTTTAAAAGTCGGTGATACCGTCGTTTCCGGTCCCAACGCGGATATCAAGCCGGGCAACGCTTTGCCGTTAAGCAATATTCCGGTGGGTACCATTATCCATAACATTGAATTGAAAAAAGGTTGCGGCGGGCAGTTATGCCGGACAGCCGGAGCAGGTGCCCAGCTGATGGCTAAAGAAAGCGACTATGCTCACGTTCGTCTCCCTTCTGGCGAGATGCGCTTGGTGAAAGTTGATTGCATGGCTACTATCGGCCAAGTCGGCAACCTGGATCATGAAAACATTACCATTGGTAAAGCCGGTCGTAGCAGATGGCTTGGTAGAAGACCGTCTGTACGCGGTGTTGTGATGAATCCGGTCGACCATCCTCATGGTGGTGGTGAAGGCCGGTCTCCGATTGGTAGAGCTCCGGTTACTCCGTGGGGTAAACCCGCTCTCGGACATCGTACCAGAAAGCATAAAGCCTCCGACCGCTTGATCGTAAAAAGACGGGCGTAAGGATATAAGGAGGGGAAGTAAGTGTCGCGTTCATTAAAGAAAATGCCATATGTGCAAGAAAGCCTGATGAAGAAGATTCAGGAAATGAATTCCAAAGGTGAAAAGAAAGTTATTAAAACCTGGTCACGGAGTTCCACTATATTTCCGGAAATGGTTGGCCATACGATTGCAGTTCATGATGGCCGTAAGCATGTTCCGATTTATATAACGGAAGATATGGTTGGACATAAACTGGGCGAATTTGCGCCAACCAGAACTTTCCGCGGACATGCGGGAGAAAAATCTACCGGGTTGAAATAATTTAGTTTTACCTCTATGAGGGGAGGGAATCCTTTTGTACGCTAAAGCAGTTGCTAAATATGTACGCATTGCGCCCCGTAAAGCCCGGCAAGTGATCGATCTGATTCGTGGCAAAAAGGTCAGCGATGCTCAGACAATTTTAAAGTTTACTCCAAGATTTTCTGCAGAGGTTATCGGTAAGGTATTAAATTCAGCCATCGCAAATGCTGAAAATAACCATCAACTTAACCGGGAACGGTTATATATTTCCGAAGCCTATGTTGACCAAGGTCCGACCATGAAACGGTACATGCCGCGCGCCCAGGGTCGTGCATCCTTGATTCATAAACGAACCAGTCATATTACGATTGTACTGGCCGAGAAGGAGGGCTAATAATGGGTCAGAAGGTAAATCCAATCGGACTTCGGGTTGGAATTATCAGAGACTGGGAAGGACGCTGGTTTGCTCGAAAGAAAGACTATGCGGACTTGGTTCTCGAAGATGTTAAGATCCGAAAATACGTGAAGAAACGTTTATATGCTTCCGGAGTTGCGAAGGTGGAAATCGAAAGAGCCGCCAATCGCGTGAAAGTTACCATTCATACTGCCCGTCCCGGAATGGTTATCGGCCGGCAGGGAAATGAAGTGGAAAACATCCGGAAAGAGCTAGAAAAATTATCCGGTAAACAAGTCCAGTTGAATATTGCCGAGGTAAAAACTCCGGAACTCAATGCTCAACTGGTTGCCGAAAACATTGCATTTCAGCTTGAACGCCGGACTTCATTCCGTCGGGCGATGAAACAATCCATCACCCGGGCTATGCGTCTTGGCGCTCAGGGTATCAAAGTGGCAGTCAGCGGCCGGTTGATGGGTGCTGAAATCGCCCGGACTGAGACTTACAGTGAAGGTAAAGTTCCTCTGCATACTCTCCGCGCTGACATCGATTATGGTTTTGCAGAAGCAAACACCACTTATGGAAAAATCGGCGTGAAAGTATGGATTTATAAAGGAGAAATCCTCCAAGCTCGGAAACGGGCTAGCGCTAAGGCTGAAGGGGGAGTTCAATAATGTTAGTACCAAAACGCGTTAAATATCGTAAAGTCCATCGCGGAAGGATGACCGGTAAAGCCTATCGTGGTTCTCAATTGGTACTTGGCGATTTCGGTTTACAGGCTACCGAACCGGGTTGGATTACCAACGTTCAAATCGAAGCTGCCCGTATTGCCATGACTCGTCACATCAAACGTGGCGGTAAGGTATGGATTAAAATTTTCCCTGACAAGTCCGTAACGGCTAAACCGGCTGAAACCCGTATGGGTAGCGGTAAAGGTTCACCGGAACACTGGGTAGCGGTTGTCAGACCGGGTCGGATCATGTTTGAGATCGCCGGCGTACCTGAAGAATTAGCACGTGAAGCTATGCGTTTAGCCGCTCACAAACTTCCGATCAAATGTAAATTTGTCAAACGTGAGGAAGCAGGTGACGTCAATGAAAACTAAGGAATTGAGAGAATTAACCCAGGAAGAACTTCGGGCTAAGCTTACCGGTTTAAAAGAGGAATTATTTAATCTGCGTTTTCAAGTCGCTACCGGACAGTTGGATAATCCGATGCGGATCCGTAATGTTCGTAAAGATATCGCCCGTATCTTAACGATAATGCGCGAGAACGAACTCAAAGCGGAGAAGCTTTGATCGGATTGATTGATAGAGGAGGAATGACAAATGACTGAACGTGCTCTCAGAAAGACCAGAATTGGCACAGTCGTCAGTGATAAAATGGATAAAACCGTCGTGGTAGCGGTCGAACGTTTGGTTAAACATCCGTTATATGGTCGGATTATTAAACTCACCAAAAAGTTTAAAGCCCATGACGAGTTAAATGAATGCAAAGTTGGCGACAAAGTCAAATTAATGGAAACTCGTCCGTTGAGCAAAGATAAAAGATGGCGTGTAGTCAGCATTATTGAAAAAGCGAAATAATTGCTTGAAAGGAGGAACCGACCGTGATTCAGGCACAAACATATTTGAATGTTGCTGATAATTCCGGAGCGAAACAAGTCATGTGTATTCGGGTTTTGGGCGGTTCGAAAAAACGGTATGCCCGGGTTGGCGATCTGATTATTGCGGTCGTTAAGGATGCCCTCCCGCCTTCTGCCGCTAAAAAAGGAGCAGGCGGAGGCAGCGTTAAAAAAGGTGATGTTGTGAAAGCGGTTGTTGTGCGGACCACCAAGGAAACCAAACGGCCGGACGGTTCATATATTCGGTTTGATGATAACGCTGCGGTAATCCTTAATGAACAATTAAATCCCAAAGGCACTCGTATCTTTGGGCCGGTAGCACGGGAGCTTCGGGATAAAAATTTCATGAAAATCGTATCCTTGGCTCCGGAAGTACTGTGAGCAGGCCCGTGAGAGGAGAGAAAGAGAATGGGTGTTAACGTAAATATCAAAAAAGGCGACGAAGTATTGATTATTTCCGGAAAAGACAAAGGCCGCCGTGGTAAGGTTCAAAGAGTGTTTCCGAGCGAAAATGCAGTCATCGTTGAAGGCTTGAATTTGGCAAAGAAACATTCAAAACCGAGCAAAGCTAATCCTCAAGGCGGTGTGATCGATAAAGCTTTGCCTTTGAATATTTCCAAAGTGATGGTTGTATGTCCGGGTTGCAATAAACCCACGAGAATAGTCCGGGAACGGGCGGCAGATGGTACTCTTGTACGTAGTTGTCGCCATTGTAACCGGAATTTGGAATAATCTTACGAGTTGTGGAGGGGGGTGCGACCATTGTCTCGGCTTAAAGAAAAGTACGACAAAGAGGTTGTAACCGGTTTAAAAAATCGTTTTGGATATAAAAATGTGATGGAAGTTCCGGCGATTCATAAGGTCGTCATCAATATGGGTGTAGGAGATGCTACATCAGATGCCAAAGCTATCGATGCAGCAGTTTCCGATTTGACGGCGATTAGTGGTCAAAAGCCGGTCGTTACCAGAGCCAAAAAATCTATCGCTGCGTTCAAAGTTCGCCAAGGTATGCCCATTGGATGCAAAGTGACTCTGCGTGGCGAAAGAATGTACGATTTTTTGGATAAACTGTTCAATATTTCTTTACCGCGTATTCGTGACTTCCGGGGAGTTTCTCCCAAAGGATTTGACGGACGGGGTAATTATACGCTTGGCATTCGTGACCAATTAATCTTTCCGGAGATTAACTACGATAAAGTAGATAAACTTCGCGGAATGGATATTGTCATTGTTACCAGCGCCAAAAACGATGAAGAAGCATATGAACTCTTAAAGTTAATGGGAATGCCGTTCAGCGCGTAACCCAAAGAGGAGGATAAAGTATGGCTAAAACCTCTATGAAAATTAAAGCAAATAGGGTTCCGAAGTATGCGGTCCGGAAGCACAATCGTTGCAAGATTTGCGGACGTCCTCATGGATACATGAGAAAGTTCGGAATGTGCCGTATTTGTTTTCGCAATTTAGCCCACCGCGGAGAACTTCCCGGTGTTACCAAAGCAAGCTGGTAAAGTCTCCGTTCAAACGGAAGGAGGTCTGATAGAGATGGTTATGACAGATCCTATTGCCGATATGCTCACCAGGATCAGAAACGCGACGATAGTCCGGGATAAGGTTGTCGAAGTTCCTTCGTCCAAAATTAAGAAGGAATTGGCGAAAATCTTCAAAGAAGAAGGTTATATCGCAGATTACGAGATTATCGACGATAATAAACAAGGTATTATCCGGTTGTATCTGAAATACAACGGTAAGGAAAAAGTTATTTCTGGATTAAAACGGATCAGCAAACCCGGTTTGCGGGTTTATGCTGGTAAAGACGAAATCCCCAGAGTTCTCGGCGGTTTGGGCATTGCAGTATTGTCCACTTCCAAAGGAATTATGACGGATCGTCAAGCTCGTGCCGAAGGTATCGGCGGCGAAGTCATTTGCTATGTGTGGTAACGAGAACTTAGTAGGAAGATCGGGGGTGTAAAGTATGTCTCGAATTGGACGCAAACCTGTTGCATTACCACAGGGAGTACAGATTGAGGTTAATGACAACGTGGTCAAAGTGAAGGGGCCGAAAGGCGAATTGACCCAAAATGTACATCCTGATATGAAAATCAATATAACGGATAATCAACTCACTGTTGAACGGCCTTCGGACGAGAAAGAGCATCGTGCTCTCCATGGCTTGACCCGGACCTTAATCGCCAATATGGTACAGGGCGTAACCGTAGGGTACAGCAAAGGGCTGGAAATCAACGGTGTTGGGTATAGAGCAGCAAAACAAGGCAATAACCTGGTACTGACCATTGGTTATTCCCATCCGGTTGAAATTAAACCGTTGAAGGGAATTGAATTTGAAGTGCCGGCTCCCAACAAAATTATCGTTAAAGGGATCGATAAACAAGTTGTTGGGCAGATGGCTGCGGAAATTCGTGCGGTTCGTGAGCCGGAACCTTATAAAGGTAAAGGAATTAAGTACGAAAACGAAATCATCCGACGCAAAGCCGGTAAAGCCGGTAAGGCCGGTAAGAAGTAATTCCGGAAAGGAGTGTGACCTGATATGTATAAGAGACCTGAACGTAGAGAGGCACGCCTTCGTCGGCATATCCGTCTTCGCAAAAAGATTTCGGGGACTGCCGAACGGCCAAGACTCAGCGTTTTCCGTAGCTTACATCATATTTATGCTCAAATTATCGATGATACAAAGGGCATTACATTGGTGTCTGCCTCTTCGGTTGAGCCGGAGATCCGGAGTCAATTGAAATATGGCGGAAATATTGCGGCTGCTCAAGTTGTAGGCGCCGCAATTGCCAAAAAAGCTCTTCAAAATGGCATCAAAGCCGTAGTATTTGATCGTGGCGGATATATCTATCATGGCCGGATTAAGGCTTTGGCAGATGCTGCACGTGAAAATGGTTTGGAATTTTAAGCGACGGGGGGGACAGTTTTGAAACGTATAGACCCTAATGGATTGGAATTAACTGAAAAAGTGGTTCAGATAAATCGGGTTGCCAAAGTTGTAAAAGGCGGTCGTCGCTTTAGCTTTAGCGCATTAGTTGTCGTCGGTGACGGTAATGGCCATGTTGGAACCGGCTTGGGTAAAGCTGCTGAGGTTCCGGAAGCCATCCGCAAAGGCGTTGAAGACGCAAAGAAAAACTTGATCAAAGTGCCGATGAACGGGACGACGATTCCGCATTATGTGGAGGGTCATTTCGGTGCCGGTAAAGTCATGCTGAAACCGGCTGCACCTGGTACCGGTGTTATCGCCGGCGGACCGGTTCGTGCTGTGTTGGAATGTGCCGGTATCAGAGACATCCTCACTAAATCGCTGGGATCTTCCAATGCTTTGAATTGTGTCAATGCGACCATGGCCGGATTAAAAGAGTTGAAACGGCCTGAGGAAGTGGCTGCATTACGCGGAAAAACATTGGATGAGATTCTCGGATAGGAGGGAATAATATGCCGAGAAAAAAAGCTCAAGCTGAAACTAAAAAACTGGTTGTCACATTGAAACATAGCGCGATTGGACGGGCGCAAGATCAAAAGGATACGTTAAAAGCGTTAGGGTTTACCAAACTCTATCAAACGGTGGTTAAAGCGGATAACCCGGCAATTCGCGGTATGATCAAAAAAGTAGAACATTTAGTTGAAGTTAAAGAAGAAGCCTAGGGGGTGCTCCGATGAAATTATATGAGCTGCAACCGGCACCCGGAGCCAAGAAGGCTCCGAAACGAGTCGGTCGTGGAATCGGATCCGGTCTTGGGAAAACTTCCGGTAAAGGTCACAAAGGTCAAAAAGCCCGTTCCGGCGGAGGGAAAGGACCGGCTTTTGAAGGTGGTCAAACGCCGTTACAACGTCGTCTGCCGAAACGCGGATTTACCAATATTTTCGCAAAAGAAATTGTGGAAGTTTCTCTCGAGAAATTGAACCGTTTCGAAGACGGCACCGAAGTAACGCCGCAAATGTTGCTTGAAGCCGGAATTATCCGTAAACTTGGAGACGGAGTCAAAATTTTAGGTAACGGCGAATTAACCAAAAAACTTATAGTAAAAGGGAACAGGTTTAGTAAATCTGCTGTAGCTAAGATTGAAAAAGCTGGCGGCAAAGCAGAGGTGATTTAATTGCTGGAAGCCATCAAAACGGCATTAAAAATCCCGGATTTACGTAAAAAACTCATCTGGACCCTTGTCCTGCTGGGTATCTTTCGGTTAGGATCCCATATACCGGTTCCCGGTCCATGGGATTTAAGCAGGTTGAAGGCCATCTTTGGCGGAGACAACAATTTATTTGGGATGCTTGACTTATTGGCCGGTGGTGCGCTTCAACGAATGTCTGTCTTTGCCATGAGTGTTAACCCTTATATTACTTCCTCGATCATTTTGCAACTTTTGACCATGGTCATTCCCAGACTGGAACAGTTGGCCAAGGAAGGTAGCGAGGGACGTAAGGTGATTTCCCAGTACACCCGGTATGGCACTGTTATTTTGGCAGTGATTCAGGGTTCGGCCATGGCTTTCGGTTTGCAAGGTGCGATGACCAATCCGACGGCCTGGGATTTCGTGTTAATTATCACGACCTTAACGGCGGGTTCGGTTCTGGTGATGTGGCTGGGCGAAATTTTGTCGGAACATGGTATCGGTAACGGTATCTCCATGATTATCTTCGCCGGTATCGTGGCCCGGATCGTTCCCGGTGCCCTTTCGGTTCTGCAATCGTTGAACAAAGGGAATATCGGTGTATCGATCTTCAGCCTCCTTCTGTTTTTGGTGTTGGCAGTCATCATTGTGGCCGGAGTGGTCTTCGTCACCCAGGGTGAGCGGAAGATTCCGGTACAGTATGCAAAACGCATCGTTGGGCGTAAAATGTATGGTGGGACTTCGACCCATCTGCCGATGCGGGTGAATCAATCCGGGGTTATTCCGGTGATCTTTGCCTCCTCGCTGTTGGCTTTCCCGCCGACCATCGCTCAGTTCTTACAGCCAACCCATTGGTTGTACAAAATTTTAAACTGGGTTTCTCCCGGACGGACGTTATACCTGATTTTATATGCTTTGCTCATCTTCTTATTTACCTATTTCTATACGGCGGTAACGTTCAATCCGGTTGAAGTTGCCAATAATATGAAAAAATACGGCGGATTTATTCCCGGAATCCGCCCAGGTAAACCTACTGCTGAATATTTGGATCGGGTATTAACCCGGATTACTTTAGTCGGTGCTTTATTCTTAACCTTTATTGCATTGCTGCCGTATTTGATGAATTTGATTCCCGGATTTAAGGGATTGCAAGTTCAATTTGGAGGAACGGCTTTGTTAATTGCCGTCGGAGTCGCTATTGACACGATGAAGCAGATCGAAGCTCAACTCTTGATGCGTCAGTATGAGGGTTTCTTAAAATAAAATAATATAGAAACCTTCAAAAAAAGGAGACGACTTAAATTGATAAATATGATTTTATTAGGGCCTCCTGGAGCTGGGAAAGGAACACAAGCTGAATTATTGGTTGATCGATATCATTTGCCTCACATCTCAACCGGCGATATTTTCAGGGCGGCTGTGAAAGAAGGTTCTCCTTTAGGACAGAAAGCAAAAGCATTTCTCGATGCGGGTAAACTGGTTCCAGATGATATCGTCGTCGGGATAGTGAAAGAACGGCTGAATCAGCCGGACTGTCAAGAAGGATTTATCCTTGACGGTTTTCCCAGGACCATACCCCAGGCGGAAATGCTCGATCGCTATCTGGCCGGAGCCGACCGACAGATTACTGCAGTGATCAATATCGACGTTGACTTTGAGGTTTTGATTCGCCGTCTTACCGGACGACGGGTTTGCCGAAATTGTCAGGCGGTCTATCATATTGTCAATAAACCGTCGCAGAAATCCGGGGTTTGCGACCACTGTGGCGGAGAGATTTATCAACGGCAAGACGATGCGGAGGAAACCGTCAGAAAACGGCTTGAAGTTTACAGAGATCAAACAGCACCTTTAATTGCTTATTATCGCGAACGCGGTAAACTGAAGACGTTTAATGGCGAAGAGCCGATTCAAGTTGTGTTCGATCAAATTTGCCTTGCTTTGGAGGAACAAAACGGATGATCATAACGAAATCTTCAACAGAGATTGCCATTATGCGTATAGCAGGAAGTATTGTTGCGGCAGTTCTGGAAGAATTACGTAAAATGATCCATCCTGGGATTACAACTGCAGAGTTGGATGTCAAAGCGGAGTATTTAACTAAAAAATATCATGCTATTCCTGCCTTTAAAGGGTACAACGGTTTTCCGGCTTCTCTTTGCGCTTCGGTGAATGAAGAAGTGGTTCATGGGATTCCGGGAAATCGTACCCTGAAAAAGGGGGATATTGTGGGACTGGATTTTGGCGTAATTTATAAAGATTTTTATGCCGATTCAGCTATCACGGTTCCGGTTGGTGAAGTAACTCCTGAAGTTCAGAAACTGCTGAAAGTTACGGAAGAATCCCTATACCGGGGGATTGCCCAGGCGAGACCCGGGAACCGACTTTATGACATTTCGCATGCAATCCAAACGATGGTGGAGAGCAATGGATTTTCAGTGGTTCGGGACTTTGTCGGCCACGGAATCGGCCGGCGTATGCACGAATCGCCGCAAATCCCCAATTTTGTCGGAAATGATTTCAATCCGAAATTAAGAAAAGGGATGACATTGGCCATTGAGCCAATGGTTAACATCGGAACTTATGAAGTCGATGTGGACCCCTACGATCATTGGACGGTTCGCACGAAAGACGGAAAATATTCCGCCCATTTCGAGCATACGGTCGCTGTGACTGATGATGAACCAGAAATTTTGACATTATTACGTCCGGAATTGTTGCCGGAGGATTGATCAAATGATTTTTACTGTCGATGGTTTACGTTATGGTCAGCTTGTCCGCTCGATTGCCGGAAGAGACCAGGGTACTTATTATCTGATATGGAAAACAATCGGAGAAAAATTTATTGAAGTTGTGGACGGGGTCAAACACCCTGTGTCAAAGCCCAAGAAGAAAAATATCAAACATGTTCGTGTTACAATGGTGGTAGCAACCGAAATTGAAGAGGCTGTTTTAAGTGGAAAAGAAGTTAAAGACGGGCAAATTGCTACCGCAATTCAAAAAAGACTAAATGAACTTGAGGAAGGGGATCGGTTTCATGGGTAAAGAAGATATCATTGAAGTCGAAGGAACCGTCGTTGAGCCGCTACCCAACGCGATGTTTCGAGTAGAGTTGGAAAACGGCCACCGGGTTTTGACTCATATTTCCGGAAAGATGCGGATGAATTTCATCAAGATACTTCCCGGGGATAGAGTTACAGTCGAGCTTTCGGCTTATGATCTAACCAGAGGCCGGATAGTTTATCGTTATAAATAAATGTTAATAAAAATTTTAACTTACCAGGGTTGCGGTAAGTTCCCCGAAGTCAGGTTTGTGATATAATTAATAAGTATTGCTATTTAAGGAGGATTACGCATGAAAGTCAGGCCTTCCGTAAAACCAATCTGTGAGCAATGTAAGATCATTCGCAGAAAAGGTCGGGTTATGGTAATTTGTACGAATCCCAAGCATAAGCAAAAACAAGGTTGATCAAATCGTCGGTATTTTTGGAAATAATTTCAATCCGTTCAGAACATAATAAGGAGGTAATAATATGGCTCGTATCGCTGGTGTAGATTTACCGCGCGAGAAAAGGGTAGAAATTGCCCTGACATATATCTATGGTTTAGGGCGTACCACATCCAATGAAGTCCTTGCAAAAGCTGGAGTTAATCCGGATACCCGCGTTCGGGACTTAACCGAAGAAGAAATCAATAAGATCCGTGAGGTTATTGACCGCGATTATAAGGTAGAGGGTGACCTCCGTCGTGAAGAAGCGATGAACATTAAACGGTTGATGGATATCGGCTGTTATCGTGGCCTCCGTCATCGCCGCGGTTTACCGGTCAGAGGACAACGGACAAAGACCAATGCTCGTACCCGTAAGGGACCGAAAAAGACCGTCGGTGCTAAGAGAAAGAAATAATAAAGGGAGGTAATAATAATGGCAAAAGCCGCCGCTAAACGTGGAGTTCGTATCCGTAAAAAAGAACGTAAAAATGTGGATAGTGGAGTTGCACATATTCACTCTACATTTAATAATACAATAGTTACGATTACTGATCCGCAAGGAAACGTACTTTCCTGGGCCAGTGCCGGTCATATGGGTTTCAAAGGTTCCCGGAAAAGTACTCCTTTTGCTGCAGGTATGGCTGCTGAAGAAGCTGCCAAAATGGCAATGGAACATGGTATGAAAACCGTTGAAGTATTCGTGAAAGGCCCTGGTGCTGGACGCGAAGCTGCAATTCGTTCATTACAGGCTGCTGGCTTATATGTAAATATGATTAAGGATGTTACCCCAATACCGCATAACGGGTGTCGTCCGCCGAAACGTCGTCGAGTATAATGGGAGGTGTTTGAAGCGATATGGCACGATATACTGAAGCTGTTTGTAAATTATGCCGCCGTGAAGGGGAAAAGTTATATTTGAAAGGTGAACGGTGTTATTCACCGAAATGTAGCATTGCACGGAGAGCATATGCACCCGGTCAACATGGCCAAGCCCGGAAAAAAATGTCCGAGTACGGCCTGCAATTGCGTGAAAAGCAAAAGCTCCGCCGGATTTACGGTGTTTTAGAGCGTCAGTTTGCTGGCTATTTTGAAATGGCCGAACGTAAAAAAGGTATTACCGGTGAAAACTTGTTGCAAATTCTTGAAAGCCGTTTAGATAACGTCATTTACCGTATTGGTTTTGGCGTTTCCCGTAAAGAAGCTCGTCAGTTGGTACGGCACGGACATTTTCTGCTTAACGGCAAAAAGGCGAATATCCCTTCAATCCTGGTAAAAGCCGGAGATGTCATTACCATCAAAGAATCCAGCTTGAGTTCTGATAAGATTAAAATCAATCTGGAATCTGCCGGAAAGAGTTTGCCGGAATGGATTGATTACGATGCCAATACCCAAACTGCCACGATTAAAGCCTTACCGAATCGCGAACAAATCGATATTCCGGTTCAGGAACACTTGATTGTAGAGTTGTATTCACGTTAATCGAAATAATTAAAAAAGGATGTTGATTCCAGTCCGCCGGAGACGCTCGGCGAATTGGATGACCATTTAGGTTCGCAATTGCGAGAAGGAGGGTTATGTATTGATCGAGATCGAAAAGCCCAAAATTACTCTTGGAGAAACTGATGACCCTGAGCGTTATGGCATGTTTGTGATTGAGCCATTGGAAAGGGGTTATGGAACCACTCTGGGCAACTCGCTCCGTCGGATCCTTCTCTCTTCCTTACCGGGATATGCAGTAACCTCCGTTAAAATCAACGGAGTGCTTCATGAATTTTCGACGATTCCGGGGGTTGTTGAGGATACAACCGATATTATTTTGAATCTCAAAAAGTTACTGGTCAAAGTCCATGGTGATTGTCCCAAAAAGATTTATATCAATGTAAGAGACTCCAAACGGGTCACTGCGGCCGATATCATCGTCCCTAGTGATGTTGAAATATTGAATCCTGATCTTTATATCGCGACCGTTTCTGATGGCGGTGTTCTCGAAGCGGAAATTACCGTTGATCGTGGCCGCGGATATGTAGTAGCGGAACGCAATAAAAATGTGGAGAATGTGATTGGAGTTATTGCGGTTGATGCCAGATATTCACCGGTTGTTAAGGTCAATTACGTGGTAGAACATACCCGGGTTGGCCAAATTACCGACTATGATAAATTGGTGCTTGAGGTATGGACTGATGGAAGCATCAATCCGGTGGAAGCCGTGTCACTGGCTGCCAAAATCATGTCCGAGCATCTCAATTTATTCGTGAATTTGAGTCAAACTGCAGGAAAAACTGAAATCATGGTCGAAAAAGAAGAAGAATCCAAGGACAAAATCCTGGAAATGACCATTGAAGAGTTGGATCTTTCAGTTCGGTCCTATAACTGTTTGAAACGGGCAGGTATCAACACTGTAGAAGAGTTAACCCGTAAGACCGAAGAAGATATGATGAAGGTTAGAAACTTAGGCCGTAAATCCCTTGAAGAAGTTGAACAAAAGTTGAAGAGCATGGGCTTAAGTTTACGGAAATCCGACGAATAGTTCGCTTTACCTGAGAATAAGGAGGAATTGAAATGCTGAAACGTAAGTTAGGGCGTCGTTCAGCCCCTCGTAAAGCATTGTTTCGCAGTTTGGTAACTGCGTTGTTTGAATACGGCAGAATTGAAACCACCGAAATTAAAGCGAAAGAAGTCCGTTCTTTAGCTGAGAAAATGATTACTTTGGCTAAAAAAGGCGACTTGCATTCCCGTCGTCAAGCTGCTGAGGTTATCACGGATCCGGCTGTGCTTCAAAAGCTGTTTGACGAAATCGCCGGTCGGTATACCGAACGCAACGGGGGTTACACCCGGATCATGAAACTGGGGCCCCGTCGTGGTGACGCTGCACCGATGGTTATCTTGGAATTGGTTTAATTGAAACGATGAATTATTTGGATTTTAACGGGGTCGGCTTTGGTTATACGGAGCAGGCCCCTATCCTTTCTCAGGTCAATTTAACCATTGGTCAGGGAGAACGGGTTTTAATCTTAGGAGCGAACGGTTCGGGAAAGAGTACGCTGGGGCTTTTAGCAGCCGGGGTGCTTCAGCCGACCAGAGGCCGGTTGACAGTGGGCGGGTCCGGACATTCGATCCGGCGCGGGATCGTATTTCAAAACAGCCGTTCCCAGATGGTCGGGGCCAGCGTCCAGGAAGATTTGGCCTTTGGTTTGACAGTGCTTAACCGTCCGGCCAAAGAGATCCGGGAAAAGGTGGAGCAATATTTGGAGATGTTTGGTCTTGCTTCCAAACGGGAACATGGGGTCCATCAGTTGTCAGGCGGAGAGCTACGCCGTCTGGGACTGGCGGCGGTTTTGATCACCGAACCGGATCTGATTGTGTTGGATGAACCTTTGGCAATGTTAGACCAAGCTAATCAAGAGATTGTGTTGAAGATTTTAACGACGCTGATTCCTAAGAATACGGCCGTGATATGGTTAGATCATGATTTGCGCAGCGTCCGTCATATGCCCACCCGTTATATTTTAACCCCGGAAGGCCATGTTGAACCGGTGACGTTGGATATGCTCAATTCCAGGGAGTTTTTGGCGGAACATGGGCTTAGGCCTGCACCGCTGCAGGCGTTGGAGTGGAAATATCCCCATCTCATCAAGAATGCCATCTTGGGGCCGAAAGCGATTGAAGTGAATCATCATGCTTAAAGTCCATCATTTATCTTACGTTTATAATCAACATACGCCGTTACAGATTGAGGCTTTGCATAAAGTCTCTTTTTCGGTTGTAAAAGGGGAGACGATCGGGGTCATTGGTCCCAGTGGTTCAGGGAAAAGCTGTCTGTTTCGTTGCATCGCCGGAGTTTTAGAAACCGCTCCGGGGATGATCACTTGGGAGAAGTCCGGAGGAGTGGACCCAGTCCGGGGATTGGTGATACAAGAACCGGAACAGCAGTTTTTCTTGGATAATCTTCTGGATGAGGTGGGCTTTGCTTTATCTGGCCGAAACTATACCCAAGAAGAACGGGAAGCAAAGGTGAAGGCAGTTTTGGCATCTGTCGGGTATGAAGGAAGCCTGAAAATATCCCCCTTTCGGCTCAGTGGAGGATGGCAGCGTCGAGTGGCCTTGGCCAGCATTTTAGTGATGGAACCCGAAATACTGCTTTTAGATGAACCGACGGTGGGACTCGATGCAGCCGGTCTTACGGTGGTGGAACAGATTGTGGCGAAGGAGCGGAACCAAGGACATATTGTCTTTATTTCCAGCCATGATCTGGATTTTTTATATCATTTGGTTGATCGGTTTTTGGTATTGGTTGACGGCCGGTTGGTTGCTGATTTTGAAAAAGCTATGTTTGGTACATATCGTTCTTTATTGGAACGTTTAGGAATCGGGATCCCGGAACGGGTCCAACTTGAAGACTGGGGTCTCCCTCCGGCGTTTTGGGAGGGCATATGATGGCGACTATCGGTACATATTATCCGGCGGATTCCTTTTGGCATCATTGTGACCCGCGTAGCAAATTTGGCGTGGTTTTGGCTTTGATCGCCGTTTTACTGGGCGGAGGAAATACAGGATTAGTCGTTGGATGTCTGATGGTTCCAATGCTTTTTGTGACGTCCCAAATATCGTTGAAAATAGCTGGCCAGATCTTGAGAAAGTTTAAATGGTTAATCGGTGTAACTTTTTTGGCTAATCTTTTCTTTCCTTGGCCTTTTCCGGATTTTTGGCAGGGGCTGCAATCCCAATGTGCGCCTGCGGTTTTGGTCACGATCCGGTTAAGCGCTTTGCTGGTGATTGCGATGTGGTTGAGCTTGGTGACCCGTCCGACGGCCATTGTGGACGGGCTGAATCGGCTATTAAAACCATTTGATCTTTTGAAACTTCCCATTGAAGAACTTTCGTTGGTGATGATGTTGGTCCTGCGCTTTATCCCGGAATTGATGGCAGAGAGTGAAACGATTATGATCGCCCAACGGATTCGGGGAATTGAGCCAAAGCTAACCTGGCGTACCAGTCACACGTGGATCCAAAGCACCATGATTCCGCTGGTTATCGGGAGTATCCGTAAATCAGCGGCGATGGCTATCGCCATGGAAGCCCGGGGGTATCGTCCCGGAGCGCCCCGGACATCCATGGAGGAACTGAAGTTAAAATGGAGCGATTGGGTGGTGATGGCGCTCTGCGCCGGACTGGTGGTATGGATGATTTTATTTTAGTTGACAGTTGACAGTTAACGGTTTTTACTTCCGGATAGCTAATGGCTTTTCTTTTATCTACACAGATAAAAACTGTCCCAACTGACCACTGTCAACTGATTTATTACTTTTAGGCTATTCACTGTCAACTGAAGAAAAGCAGGTGATTACGGTTTGTCTCGCAATATAAAGATGGTAGTTGCCTATGAAGGGACGCATTATGCCGGGTTTCAACGGCAAGCGGGCGGAGTGAAGACGATTCAGGGAGCTTTGGAAGAGGCCATCGCGCAGATTACTGGCTCGATGCCGAATGTAATCGGTGCGGGACGGACGGATGCCGGGGTCCATGCCCTGGGGCAAGTGGTTCATTTCCATTCAGAGACTCGATTGAAGGAAGGGCAACTACTAAATGCTCTTAATGCGGTTTTACCAAGGGATATCGTCATCTGTGAAGTTTCCGAGGTGCCTGCGGAATTTCATTCCCGATATTCGGCGCTTTCCAAGACCTATTCATACCGGATTTGGAATGATCCGGTTCGTCCGGTCTTTCATCGGGAATGGTTGTATCATTATAAATATCCGTTGGATACGGCGGTAATGCGGGAAGCTGCTTCATTCATCGTTGGGCAGCATGATTTCAAGAGTTTTCAAGCCTCGGGTTCCAGTGTCAAGACGACCGTACGAACGGTTCATTTTTGTGAGTTAATGTCGGAAGGTCCGGAGATCACGATCCGGATCAATGCCGACGGATTTCTATATCATATGGTCCGTAATATTGTAGGCACTCTTATTCTGGTCGGAACAGGGCGCATGTCTCTGGCAGGATTTAAAGCGGTTTTGGCTGCCTGCGATCGTAATGCGGCCGGGCCCACGGCTCCTGCCAGCGGATTATGTCTGGAGGAAGTTTTTTATCCGGAAATGAAACCAGAAATTTAAACCGAACATGGCGTCAAGGTTTTTGATTAATCGGAAAAAGGAGTCGGGTAATGGTTCGGGAATATGTATGGTTCGCCTTGATCATCGGATGGCTGGTTCAATTCTGTTCAGTGCCGCTTAATGCCGCTGGACCAGATGAACGGCCCATCCTGGTTATTGTCGCTGATAAAATGGACAGTCAAGAGTTTTATCACAGTCAACTTCCATCGGTACAGCGATTGATTCGGGAGAGTGCCTGTGCGCTCACGAATATCCGATCCGGTTCCGGGTATACCAATACCAACAGCGGATATTTAACCATTGGAGCAGGTACCCGGAGTGTAGCGCCTGGAGTCTTAAATGGAGCTTATCCTGTGGACCATATATTAGGCCGGATTACGGCAGCCGATTTTTGGAGTTGGAGCACACCCCGGGAGGATTTGGCGGAAGATCCTAACATGGTGGTTCCGGAAATCGGTTGGCTATATACTAAAGCGGAAACTGCCGATCGATCGTCGGTTCCGGGATTGTTGGGCCGTACCTTCCGGCAAAACGGCTGGAAAACCATACTCATCGGTAATGTGGATAGTTCCGCTGGCAGTAACCGTCCGGCCGGGCTGTTATTGATGGATGATCGAGGAATCATTGATGAAGGGAATATTAGTTCTGCCATGAATGAGATGGATCTGATGTTCCCTTACGGATACCGTTTCAGTATTTCCAAAACCCAGAGGGAGATGGATAAATATTTAGTCTCCCGCCATTTGGTCGTTGTCGAATTTGGGGATTTTTCCCGATTGGACAGTTTTAGGGAAGAAATGAGCCCGGAACAGTATGCCCGGTTAAAGAAGGATGTTTGGAAACGATTTGACCGGTTTCTCGGCGAAGTGCTGACTCGGTATTCGCGGGAAGCGGTGAACTTAATGCTGATCACCCCGACTCTTTCCCGGGAAAGCTATAATAATAAACGATGGTTAACTCCTTTGGTCATTCGGGCTACGGCTTATGCTCCGGGATTGTTGAGATCAGGAACGACCCGATGGTCCGGTTTGGTGGCTAATCTGGATATTCTGCCAACGATAAGCGGGATGGCGGGCTTAGAGATTACCGGACCCTATGCCGGGCGGATGATGGAGTCCGTTGTCGGAGCGGATTTGTCAGCCTTGGATAACCTGCACCGTCGGATTAATCAAATCCTGATTCAGCAACGGGGGCTGATCGATTGGTATCTGGGCATTATCTCGCTAGGTTGGATCGTTGCTGCCTTATTATGGTTCTTAAGGAAAAAATGTTGGGCACGGCAGTGCCTCTTTTGGGTTGGCAGTGCACCGCTGGTTTTAATAATATTACCTTTACTACCTGGAGCGATTTGGACGCCGTGGACTTTTGCTGTTCTCACTGGGATAGTGGGTCTTGCTGGTTTCCGGCTAGTCAACCTTCGGCCGCAATTGGTCAACGGATATATGATTTTAGCTGGACTCCTTTGGCTGGTGCTTACGATAGATCAAGTAACCGGTTGGAATCTGATTCGGTTTTCAGGATTAGGATACAGCGCAGCCTCCGGTTCCCGGTATTATGGTATTGGTAATGAATTTATGGGGATTTATCTGCCGGCTGCATTGATCAGCGCCGGTTGGCTCCAATCCCGGTGGGGAAAGAAGTGGCCTGGATTGATGATACTGGCGGTGACCGTGTTCATCTTGGGATGGCCTAAATTTGGCATTAATTTTGGCGGGACTCTTGCAGCCGTTATCGGTTTTCTTTACTATGGCATTTGTTCGCTCGGCATTAACTTCCGGGATCGGAGGATCGGGGTTATAGCTATTGTCGGGATGATATTGGCTTTGGGGGCGGGGCTATGGGATGCTTCACGTCCTCCGGAAGTTCAAACTCATGTCGGCATATTTTTCAACTTAATCCTGGATAATAACTTTAAAGAAATCAGTATGGTTATTCTCCGTAAACTGGCCATGAATTTAAAGTTATTGATGTACAGTCCGTGGACCCGGATTATTCTTTTGGCTTTGGGGCTCTGGGGTTTCCTGAGCCTTACCGGACGAAGCCAAAGGGGGATACGGAATCCTCTGATATGGTCCAGTATCCTTGTCAGCGGGATCGCAGCCGGGCTTTTGAATGACTCCGGCGTGGTCGCATTTGGAACTTGTCTTGCTTTTGGGTTTACATATTATTTTTATGATTGGATGGAGTCAGATCAGTTGACAGTAGACAGTTGATAGCTTACAGTTACGAGTTCCTTTTTCAGCTGAATGATTATATTGCCGAAGGATTATAATGGTTCTTGAAATTTTCATTTTTGCTGAAAGGTTTCGCTTATTATCGACATAGCCTTCAACGCACTGCGTTCACATCTGGCCTCTGCGCCTCGGCGGGAGCAATGTTATATTGTCAAATACACAAGAGACCCTGCAATGCAGAGTCTCTTGTTATTTTACTATCTAATTTAACTATGTACTGTGTGTCCCATAAACAACTCTTAAATCATTCGAAAACTGTGCACTGTCGTTCACTGTCAACTGTAAACTGTTTATTTAAATGTACGTTGCTGCCACTTCGGCTTGGCGGTCTTGAGGTGAGAGGGTTGGATTGTAAATGGCATAATTCAGATCAGGAAAGATATTGTCTTTCCATTCAAGCTCGCTGAGATAATTGGGATCGATCCGGTTGTATTTGATCTGGTCATAGAGCTCATTAAACCGGTGAATATGGACTTTAGTTCGTCTGACGGCATATTCTACCATGGTTCCGGTTTTCATAATAAATGCCCAGTCGCTGCTTTGCAGGAGTAACAATTCTCTGGCGGCCTGGTTAAGGGCCCGTCGTAAATCCCCGTCTGCATTGGGGAATGTGTATGCCAATTCCACCATCCGATCCGCCGCTTTATGCAAATGCGGGTATATCCAATCATTGCTTCCTTCAAGCCAGACTTCATTAAATCCTTTATAACCCCAGCTGGACATGGAGGGGGTGGAAACCTGGTTGCGAGGGAACATCTCCAGGTAATCGGCTGGAGAGATCAGCTTAATGGTTTTCTGATCATAGGTTATTTTCCGAATTAAATAGTCAAGCCATAGCGGACCTTCAAACCACCAGTGGCCGAATAATTCGGCGTCATAGGGGGATACCACGATGGGCGGCCGGTCCAGGATCGATGCCAGATATTCGATTTGTTTTTCTCGGTTGAACATGAAATTTCCGGCGTGGATTGCGGCTTTTTCGCGAGCCGCCCAAATGTTATAGGGTTCTTTATAGGCGGTCCGTCCGGTAATCCGGTGATATTTAATCCCGGTATTAACCCGGATGCCGTTGGATGGCAGATAGGGACGTATGTACTCATAATCTAAATCATAACCGATGTCCCGGTAAAACTCCCGGTAGTCCGGATCTCCTGGATATCCTTCATTGGCGCTCCAAACTTGTTTGGATGATTCCAGATCCCGCCCGAAGGCCGCTACGCCCGAAGGACAGTATATGGGGGCAAAGACGCCGTATTTGGGGCGAGGCGAAGCGTGTAAAATACCGTGGGCGTCGGTGAAGAAGAATCGGATGCCTTCCGAACGGAGAATTTGGTCTACGCCCGGCATATATCCGCATTCGGGAAGCCAGATGCCCCGGGG
>Ga0209508_1000592_pt1 | contig 35509 bp, 27 predicted proteins | sample AD_UKC129_MetaG_FD_184427 | JGI IMG/M metagenome (GOLD analysis project Ga0209508, IMG submission 184427) | Active sludge microbial communities of municipal wastewater-treating anaerobic digesters from Canada - AD_UKC129_MetaG (SPAdes) (version 2) | ecosystem: Engineered > Bioreactor > Anaerobic... | reverse complement strand
ATTAAAACGTGGTGGGTGCGGCCAATAAATAGAAAGGTGATTGTATGACACAAGTCACTATTGACACCAATGTTTTGCTGGATTACCCTGACGTGATTGATAAGTTTGATGTAGTATGTTTACCTACTGCTGTTCTTGAAGAAATAGATAATTTGAAAAAGAATAAAGAGATAGGCCACAAGGCCAGGGCAGCGGCACGAAAGATCGCAGAGGCTAAGAACATTGACTATATTGTAGAAGATAATTTTGATATGCCAGAGGGTTGGGATAAGGACAAGCTTGATAATAAAATTATCATGTGTGCTGTTAAATGCAAAACAATTCTAGTAAGTAATGATTTATCAGTTAGGGCGAAAGCAAGGTCTCTCAATATTACAGTCCAAGGTTATGAAGAAGAACTTTATACTGGTGTAAAGGTTCTGGAAGGCGACCATGAGACTATTCTAAAGTTTTTTGAAGAAGGCAAAGATAAGGAATTACTTGAAAACCAATATTTAATAGTCCGTGAAACGGACACTGGGGAAGAGACCGAAATGGTGTTCCGAAACGGAACACTCCACGAACTTCGTTTGCCGCCCTCCCACGTCATAAAAGGATTAAATGCCCACCAGAGATGCGCTTTGGATTTGCTTATGAATAAAGATATACCTATTAAGATACTAGCAGGCGAAGCAGGCTCTGGAAAAACAAAATTGAGTGTTGAAGTAGGTTATTACTCGGTTGTAGAAAAGAACGAATATGAAAAGATGGTCCTTGTCCGAAATCCAATAGGCTCTGGCGAAGAAATAGGTTTTCTCCCTGGAAGTTTCGATGAGAAAGTAAAGAAGTTTTATGCACCTTTAATTGAGAATTTGGGTGACGAAGGTGATGTACTTGCCGAAGAAATAATAAGTAGAAATCAACTTAAAAAAGAAATACCTTTTAATATGAAAGGGATAACTCTTAATAACAGTTTCATTATTGTAGATGAGGCAGAGGACTTGGATTTAAAAACTCTCAAGCTTATAGGTACCAGGGTAGGTAAGAATTCTGTGATAGTGTTCTCAGGAGACTATGACCAGGCAGAAGGCAAATTTGTTCATAACAATGGACTTATAAAATTGATAGAGAGTACCAAAGGAAACAAGTTGGTTGGTATAGTTGTTCTGCAAGAAGACGTGAGAAGCTCGGCAAGTAAAATATTTGCGATGTTAAAATAAAATGTAAAAGTTTATAAGAAGTTTAAGGAGATGATTACTAGTGGGTTTCACAAGAAAATGGGCAGAAACAATTGCAAATAGAATAGGTATGAAGGTAGCAGAAGGAGAAATCGCAGACATGATTCTGGAAGGGCTTAATCAGACAAAAGGTGGATGCCCTTGTATACCGAAATTTGCCAGAACTAAAGACCATAATTGCCCGTGCAAGGACGCAAGAGAAAAGAAAGAGTGTAGATGCGGACTGTTTGAGAAAAATGGATAAAAATTTTAAAAGTTATTTAACTTTTAGCTATATTGTTCGTATAACAAAAGCAGAGCGATGTTGCCATAGCTCAAAACCACCTTTTTGCCATATAATAGTCTCAAACGTATCACACCTTTCATTTTAAGGCCAGAATAAAAACTCTGGCCTTCTACATAAAGTTAATTATGCGGAAGTAGTCCAACAGGCAGAGATAACGGACTTAAAATCCGTAAAGTGTTGGTTCGACTCCGACCTTCCGCACCATATTTAAGAGCATATGGCTGTTAACCAGAGTGTCACAGGTTCAAGTCATGTTGATGCAGCAAAAAAAAGAGGAATTTTTTCCTCTTTTTTAATATCTTCCTTTATCATTTGGGTCAATAGCAGGTTCCCACGGGAAATCAATTGTGGCAACATTGTTTGTAACTTTTACATATTCATTGTACTCTCGTACTTCATACGTTTTATTCAGTTCAATTGTAAATGTTCCACCCATCATCCTAATAATATAACTGATAGGTACGAACCAGTCACTACTCCTACCTGGTCCAAGCATAGCTTCTAGTTGAGGGTAATCTTTTTTATCTAAAAAGATAGGTGTTTTAACATCCTTTGTATAGTATGTCGAACCCACCCGACATTTGTTTTCATAAGAAAACGTTTTGTAATCAAAATAATAATCAAACCAATTAACCCCGCCGGTTCTACTTATGAAAAGTTTTATTAGGTTTCCGTATCTGTCATAAGTAGGGTTTACACCAGCAATATAATTAACTCTGTCCGCCAGCATATAATATTCGCCATCATATCTGAAGAACTTCTCTTTACCCATATGAATATCTCTTCGATAAAATTCACATTCAATAACTTCAAGGTCTTTTATATCAACAACTTTTGGTGTATCTGTATAAGTGATTAAACCAGGTGTGTCAATCTTTAAAGCCCTATTGTCATTATCCCATTGTATAGTTGTATTTAAAGCTTTTGCAACATCTTCAAGCGGTACATATATCTTATCTTCTATATACAAACCTTTAGGAATAGAATGATTTCCTATCCTAATGGGATAGACTGTTTCAATAACCTGTACCGTTTTCATTAAATTATTAGCAAAAGTAGGTATACATGCAATAAGCATTGAAGCAACAAGTATTGACAAAATCATTCGCTTATTCTTCATCTAAATTAAGGCGTGGAGACCCCAACTTCTTTAAGTTGGGGAGGAAACGCCTTTCCTCCTTTCATATAATTAGGTGTTATGACCTATATAACATAGTCCTCGAAGGACTTAGGGTAGTCAACTTGAGCTTTTACAAGCTCCACCCTCTATAAGGTGGGGTAGTTGACAGTCATACCTCCCTTTATTTATTATAATTATACAATAAGCAGGATAGTATTGCAAATTTTTTACCAGTTATTGGTAGTTAATAATTTTTTTACTTACAACGTTAAAGAAACATGAAATAGTACTATTCTAATAAATGCGGAGTGGAGAAGCGGTATCTCGTTGCTTTCATAGGGCAAAGGTCGCCAGTTCGAGTCTGGCCTCCGCACCCATACATATAATATTTTAAGGAAAGTATTCCCCAACGCATTCGCAGAGGGTATAGAGGGTGTTGGGTTACACCCAGTCAGAGTAAACGTAGTAAATCTACGTTGACTGATAAACGATAATTGATAACCTAGTGTAATGGTAACACATCACTCTTTGAAAGTGAAGTTCCAGGTTCGAATCCTGGTATCGTAGCCATCCTTAATAAAGACATTTCTGGGAGGAAACTTCTATTCCTCCTAAATATAAAGCACAGAGGGTTCTCTGTGCTTTTCTAGTCTTGTGAACTACCTCCACCTATATAGGTGGTGGCTTAGTGGTCAAGGTAGCTTCTGCTACCAGATACTCCACGCTCAAAGAGCTGTTCCATCCCCGAATTGCAGTACGCAATTCATCTCCCACTTTCGCTTCGCTTAGAAGTGGGAGAATTCTTGCTAGGTTTTAGTTAAGAAAGTTTTTTCAAGGTCATCTATAATATTTAGTATAAATACCTTCGCCATGCTATCTGGTAGTTTAATTATGACAGCATTTTTTAGTCTGTACCACATTTCTTGATACGCAATAGCAATATCCTCATAATTTTCATTATTACAATCTTCCATACTACAATCATCAACTGGTTCAAAAACGTAATCTGGTTGTGCATTAAACACATTAACATTTACGTTTATAGGTTTTGCAGCGATTATATTACCAAATAACAGGGCGAGGAAGTTTGAATCAAAAGAAATAGAATCTTCATGAAAATTACCTTTATTATCCATAACATATCCTCCAATAAGATTATCTATTAAAAATATACGACTTAATAATCAAATTAGTTAAACTGTATCCAATTGCGAAAAGTTGCGATTTGTCTAATCTAAAGATGAAGCTGTTAAAAAGCATTTTGAAACAGTATTTTAAATTGGAGTGAATTTAATATGGATGAAAAGAAAGTCACTGTAGTTAGTCCTACAAAGCAATCTAAAATTGTTAAATACAAATTAGAAGAAGACTGCGTAAATCTAAGAAAAGCAGGTTTTTCTTATCAGGAAATAGCTGAGGAACTTAACAACTCTGGTAAGGTTCCTGCGGATGATAAAATAGATAAATTCGTAGTTGCCAGATTCTTAGAGAAGATACCTGCTATCAATAAGCAATTAGTTCAAGAAGATAAAAGACGATTGTTAGAAGTTGTTAATACAAACTTTGATATTTTTTATGAAATAAATAACTTATTTGCAAAGACTAAATCACTTCTTGAACTAATGGAGGAAGATGCCATATCTAAAGGCAGGTTAGTAGACCCTTACCGCTTTAAAGCAATATCTTCTGAAATGAGAGAAATGCTAAAGCAGATGACAGAAATTCAGAAAGAAATTAATGACTACAATAATGTTCGCAAATTTATGGAGATTGTTCTTCAAGTTCTGCAAGAAGAAGTCCCTGATAAGATACCTGTTATAGCAGAAAAGCTTCGTGTAGTTAAAGGTACACAGTGGTTTGCTGAAATGATAAATAAAGGTACTGATGAAAAATGAGAACAGATTTTATTTTGAAGAGGTGGGATGCTAGTGAGTATTGAAACCTCTAAAGTAGGTAATTTGATAGATGATTTTATTAATCTTGCAGAAGGTAAAAAGAAACAAGAAGGTCTGTGGCGGGAGAAGCCTGTTGACTTGTTGACTTTCTTTAAAAGTAAAGATTTTTTAAATGAAAATCCTTATCCAGGTAAGCAGACAGAACTACTTGAAAAAGTTAATGCGATATTATGGTACAAACTTACTGGCGATGAGAAAGTGTGTCCTGCCGATCTTAGACAAGTAACCGAAATGATAGTTATGTTCGGTAAAGGTAGTGGTAAAGACTTTCTTATATCTGGTATTCTGACTTATGTGTGTTATCTCCTTTGTTGTATGAGTGACCCGCATGAGTATTTTGGTTTTGGTCAGGATGAACCTATTGACCTAATTAATGTAGCTATTAATGCTTATCAGGCCAATAACGTATTCTTCAAAAAACTGAAGGCCAGGTTAAGTTCTTGTAAGTGGTTTAAGAAAGTAAACTATAATCCTGCGGAAAATCCTGATGCCGCCCCGAATGAGTATCAAATAACTAAACAACAGATTAGATTTTATAAAAACATCACTGCACACAGTGCCCACTCAGACGCAGATTCATTTGAAGGGTTTAGCCCTCTTGTTGTAATTTTTGACGAGATAGGCGGGTTTGAATATAATAAAGCAGATGAATGTTATACTACGTTACGTTCATCTGCTGTTTCACGATTTAATAATAGAATGCTGCTAATTTTTATCTCTTTCCCACGTTCTGCAAATGATTACATGATGAAAAAGTATAAAGAAGCCACAGAAGGCAATGACCCACAAGTATTTGCAATGATAGGAAAGTCGTGGGAAGTAAATCCTAAAATTACCCGTGAATCACTTCAAAAAGACTATGATACCGACCCTGAAGGTAGCATGACTAAATATGAGTGTAAACCGCCCGCTTATATAGACGGATTCTTCAAATTCCCTGAGAAGATAGATGAAGTTGTAATGGTTGGAGTTCAATCACAATGTCCTGGACTAATAGTACAAGAAAAGATAACAACAAGGAGATTGAGTACGGGCGAAGAAAAGCACTTTATTGGTCTGGAAATATTCAACCTAAACCTTAATCCAGCTTACACATACTACCTTGGTGGGGACGGTGGTGTAACAACAGACAGTTACTGTATTTCACTGTTTCATGCAGAACCCGTGTTAGTAGAGGTAGTTGAAAACGGTCAGACAATTACTAAATACATTAATAAACCAGTAGAGGACTTACTTCTAGAGTGGAGGCCAAGTAAAAAAGACAGACTGCCTGTTGACCTTATAAACGTTGCAGATATATTAGAAATGATATGTAAGCAGGTATATGTCAAAAAAGCCTTGTTTGATAAATTTAACTCTGCGGAAGTAGTCCAGCGTCTAATGACATACGGGGTGGAAGCCGAAGATAAGAACTGGTCTAACCCATTCCAGTTGCAAATCTACCAAAACGGTAAGTCACTTATATATACAGGACAAGTAGCTCTTTTGGACTATCAGTCCAGATATGATGGGGTACTAAACCCAAACGATGAGCTAAAAGCTATCAAAATAATCAATGGTAATAAGATAGACCACGACAAGGATAAGTCTAAAGACTTTAGTGACGCTCGGATGGCAGCTATTTGGTTATGTTCTATGGACGAACCTGCTGTAACCGAACATTTTGCTATGCCAGAGATATTTGGTGCTAGAAGGAAAAAATGAAACACAGGATGCAAGCCTGTGTTTTTTTTATACTACATGTTGTGTAAACACAATTTTTTTGCCACAATTCTGTAGTTCAAATTTTAAACTTCAGGTTCTGTAGTTCAAATTTTAAACCTCTGTAGTTCAAATTTTAAACCTCTGTAGTTCAAATTTTGAACTCTAATAATTACAAATAATAATTACAAAGAAGAATTACAAAACAAGTGCTGGCGCACTTGCTGAGAAAAATAACCTATTCGATAAGATAAAGCCTAAACAGCCTATTCTAATATGAGAACTTGATTTTATGAGGGGGCTTTGTAAGTGATACAACTTTTTAGTAGATATAGAGGAAACTATAAATCGATATTTATTGTCCCCATAGGGGACGTTCATTTTGGCAGTAAATATTTCAATAGAAAATATCTCGATAATGCGCTTAGATTTATAGATAGAAACAGAAATCGTTGTCGCATATTTTTGATGGGTGACTTGTTAGAACTTGCTACGAAAACTTCTGTAGGTCGTTCTGTGTATGATGAAAGTTACCCCACCCAAAAACAATTTGAAGTTGCTGTAGAAACTTTTAAACCTTACGCAGACCTTATTGATGTTATTGTTGAAGGAAACCATGAAGAGAGAATTATTCGAGATACTTCATTTGAAATTACACAAGAGTTTGCCCACCGCATAGGTCGTTATGATGCTTACGGTAAATTTAATGCGATTGTGAATATTCAAGTTGGCGACCTTATGTATTCTTCTTATGTATGGCATGGTGCAACAAGTGGAGCTAAGGAGACAAGTGCAATAAATGGTCTGCTGTCCATGCGTGAAAAAGCGTTTTGCCACATGTATTTTATGGGGCACACCCATAAGTTGTTCGATCTACCTCGTGAGATTGCAGTTCCAACAACATGTGGTAATGAGGTTGTAAAAATGAAGCAACTTCTGGTTAATACAGGCTCTGCTCTTGATGATGGTGGGTATGGAGACCAGAAAGGATTAGCTTATACAAGAAAAGGATTCTGTGCAGTTCAAATTTTTGCAGAGCAGAGAAAGATGGTGTTCCATTACATTGATGATTTGGTAGCTTAAAGGAGGGTTAGCAGGTGGGTTTAATTGAAAACTTCCAAAAGTATTTTAACAATAGAAGAAACTCTAATATAGTTCAGAAAACAGAGACCATCTATAACAGGAATGCAGAATCAGTTCCTGACTTTGGCGGTTCTCGTACCACTATACCCAAGTTTACAGATGGTGTAGGTAATGCTTTTAGTTCTTTACCTAAAAGGACACAGAGACAACTTGGTTTGGATGAGAGACGTTTTAATAATATGTCTGTTCCAGACCTGGTGGACACACTTATAGATGCCCACCCTGATGTCTCTTTTGCTTTGTGGAATTTTCTCCGAATAGGTAATTGTGATTATAATATTCATGTATATAGGGTTAATAGTAAGAAAAGATACAAAGCAGCAGAAAGGTATTTGGAAGAGTTAATTGATAGGCTTGATATGCCTAATGTGTATCAGTTTGAAAAGTCAAGGTCTTTAAAAAAAGTTATCAATCAGCTTATTTTGAGCTTAATAACAAGAGGGGCTGCAGCTCTTGAAGTGGTTCTTACTCCAGATTATAATGATGTAGCATTTTTTGCACCTGTAGACCCTGCCACTATTGAATTTAAATATGAAAATGGGAGATTTGTACCTTATCAAGGTCAAGGACGTGCTGCTATTTCGTTAGATATACCTACATTTTTCTATGAGGGCCTTGATGAACGCATTGATGATCCTTATGGACGTTCCCCCATTATTTCTGCATTATCTATGGTTTTGTTTCAGCTACAAGTATTGAATGATATAAAAGCAGTTGTACACAATCAAGGATATCCTAGATTCGATATTAAAATTATTGAAGAAGTTCTTCTTAATCGTATGCCTATAAGTATTCGTAATAACGAGCAGGAAAAGCAAAAGTGGCTTAGGGAAAGACTTGATGAAATTATAGAAATGTATAATGAACTTGAGCCTGATGATACTTTTGTTCATTTTGATTCAGTTGAAATTGGAATGGTTGGTGGAAAGAACGGCAGTGGTGGGGGTGCAATGATTGACCCTCAGAAGTTAATGACAGCTATTGATAACTTGATAATGAGTGGTCTAAAAACTCTTTCCACTATTCTTGGTAGGAGAAGTACTGGTCATACAGAATCATTTGCAAAACTTGAAATAAAACTTTATTTGCAAGGAATCAAAGCTATTCATGATGTTGTTTCTAGTATTTTGTCTAGGGCTTTAACACTTGCTCTTAATATTAATGGTAAGCAGGGTATAGTGAAGTTTGAGTTCTGTCCAGTAGAGATTCGTACTGAACTTGAACAAGAACAGTTTAAGCAGATTAAGTATCTCAATCTGGCTTATGCTAGAGACCAGGGATGGATAGATCAGTATGAAGCTGCTAATGCAGCAGTTGGCCATGACCCTGTGTTGGAAGAACCTGATTGGGAACATTTACAACCCATAAAAAATAAAGAAGGGCAAACACCAAAAGGAACTGTAGACACCAATCCAAATGCTGGCGGTAATACTGATGAATCCAGCGGAAGTTAATTAATGTAATTTATAGTCTATTCTAATGAATAGACGAAAGGAGGAAGGTACTATGGCTAAACCTACTAAGGAACAACTTGAAAAAATTAATAAATTAGCTGTTAAAGAGCTAACAGAGGACGATGTGTTTGTATTTCGTCCCTTGATGATAGATGACCAAGTTACTGCGTATTACTCAAAGCTTCATGAAAATTTTCTTCGTAAGATAGTTATGGACGCCAAGAAGGGTGTAGGTTTGCTTCTTAATCATAACTGTTTCCAGCTTCCTGTTGGTAGAACTTTTGATGCTGAGTTGGTGGAAGAGCACGATGAGGAAGTCGGGGATTTTTGCAAATCTGTCTATGGTGGAGTCTATATTGATCGAGGAAGAAATACTGAATCTAATATGACTACCGATGATATTATCAAAGGTATTGAATCTGGTACTATTTTTGATGTATCTATCGGATTTAACGCATCGTCTTGGAAGTGTTCTATTTGTGGAAACGATATTCGTGATTATATGTCTTGTCCACACATCCCTGGTAAAAAATATATAGTTCAAAACGAAGAAGGTAATGATATAGTTGAAACTTGCATTGTTAATGCTGGTGAAGATGGTGAGGGCGAGTTATTAGAATTATCCCTTGTATATGCGGGTGCTTGTGGAAGAGCTACTATTAAAAACGAATTTTCTAACGATAGTGTTATAGAATTAGATAAAGGTACTAAACTAACATTAGTCGATAATTTCAAAAACGTACCTTTATATGCAAAGATTTATCAGTATTACTCTAAAGATGGTGTTGTTTTGTATACCGATACAGATGAACGTACTGAAGGTGCTGAATATTTAGCAAAAAGGAGTGAAACAGAAGTGATTTTAACTAAGTTATATGAGGTAATGAAGAATACTTTTGGCATTGATGTCTCTTCAGAGGAAGAGCTTATATCTAAACTGAGCGAATTCGGTTTGGAACTGTCAAAAGTAAAAGATGAACTGGCGGCTAAGGAAAGTGAACTGTCTGCTAAGAATACTGAACTTGAAACTGCTAATAGTGAATTAGCAAAAGCTGTTGCTGAAAATGAACAGTTAAAGACTGATCTTGCAAACAAAGATGCTGAAATTGCTGAACTCAATAAAAAGGCAGAAATTGTTGAGACTTATCGCCAGGAACTCATTGATAAGGCTCTTAATTTAGGTGTAAAGTTACAAGGTAATGCTTTCCAGAGAGAGCTGTTCTCTAAATTCCTTGAAACACTTAGTCTTGATGAGATTAAAAATGTAGTTTCTGGTTTTGAAGCTGAAGTTCGTAATAAGTTTGCAGGTGCTAGAGTGTCCGAAGGTGAAGATAGATCACTTACAAATCGAGTAAGTGATGTACCTGATAAGGACGAGAATCCTGCTGAGTTTAGCGCATATGTAGCTGAGAAAGCTATTGAATATGCAAAAGAACATGGAATTAGCATTTCTGAAGCTACCAAGCTTATGTACAAGAAATATTCAAATAAAGATAGGAGTGATTCTTAATGGCTGGTAAGTTCACAGGTTTGCAGAAAACCTACCAGATTGGTGATGCCGATGGTATTGCTCTTTACACTGGCGTTACCTATGGTGCTGAAGATGGATATGTTGTAAAGCCTACTGCTGAAAACGCCGTGTTTGTAGGTGTTGTTGATAATGATGAAAGAATAAATGACCCCATCCGTGCTGGTGGAGACCAGACTGGTCGTAACATTGCGGTTCATGTAGATGGCTATGGTGAAATTAGAATCGCAGATATTGTTGAATATGGTGACAAGCTGATTCTCGGAATTGGCGGCGTAGCAAAGGCTATGCCTGATGAACCTGGAACCTACAATGTAATTGGTTTTGCTGAAAAGTCTGGTGTGGCTGGGGATGTAATTCCGTTCAAAATTGCTGTAATGACTGTAACCATAACGAACCCGAACACGAACCCGAACACGAACCCCTAATTTCATAAGGATGATAGAAGGAGAGTGAATTTAGATGCCTACTGTACAAAAAGTGCATATAGATAAAGCTTTGACTAACATCTCTGTTGGCTATAAGAATGAGCAGTATATTGCAGACCAGATTCTGCTCAGTGTCCCTGTAGATAAGCAGTCTGATAGGTATTATGTATATGGTAAGGAAATGTTCAGGCAGCATGATGACAGAAGGGCACCTGGAACAGAGGCCAATGAAATCAACTGGTCTCTCAGTGATGATACCTACTTCTGTGAAGGACATGCTCTGCGTACCCCTATTCCTGATGAAGAGTTCCAGAATGCTGATGATGAGTTTGACTTGAAAGCAGATGCAGCAGAACTCGTAACTGAGGGAATCCTCCTTAATAAGGAAATAAATGCAGCAGAAATGCTTCTTGATGCTGATAGCTATGGTGAAGGTCTTGTCTTTAACATGGGTGCTGGTGGTGGTAATCCTGCAAAGTGGTCTGCCTATGGAGAGAGTGACCCTGCTGTTGATATTGCCAAGGCTAAGGAGAGAATTCACAAGCTTTCTGGTATTAGGGCCAACACGCTCATCCTTTCCGAACCTGTGTTTAATGTTTTGAAGTTCCATCCAAAAGTTCTGAATCTGTTTGCAGGTGTAACTCCTGTTGGGGTTGCAAATATCGAACAGATTAGGTTGGCTCTTGGCGTAGATAAAATCGTAGTAGGTTCTGCATTAAAATCTGGGGCTACTAACCCTGGTAGGTCAGATACTCTGGATTATATTTGGGGTAATAGTGCAATCCTTGCTTATGTTCCGCCTAAGCCTGGAAAGAAGGTTCCTGCTATTGGTTATACCTTTATGTGGAATAAGGATGGCGAAGGTCCTGTTCAGGTTAGGTCTTGGTACGAGCAGGGCAGACGTGCAACAATCGTAGAAGCTGAAAGATGGTATGCACATAAGATTATTTGCAATACTGCAGGATTCCTGTTTGCTGACGCTGTTGCACCGCTGGCTGATTAATTAATAGTAAATTAAAATAGGTCGCTATAGGATTGCCTGTAGCGACCATTTTAACATTAGGAGGTATATTATGGCAGAGAATAAAAAGAAAACAACTACTACAAGGAAAACTAATAAGAATATGATTCAGGAGATAAATGAAGTACAGGTAGCTACTAATTTAGCGGAATCTAATATTACTTCTGAGACTAATTTTCAAGAAGATAAAGCAGTATTGGTTTCGGAAAAGAAGATTCAACTTAGTGTTTCTGTAGTTAAGAGTATTGACGTACCTGATGAGGTTACTTCTGTTGTTGTAGAAAATTTTGGGGCTGGAGATTTGTATGCAGACCCTGAGAATGCAGTATATGACATCAAAAATATTGTAAGGCCAGGCGAATCAAAAGAATTTAAGAATGCAAAAACATTAGTTTTGATATCTACATGCAAGCCTGTTGTATCTATAAAGTTTTATAAGTAGTTAGAGGGGAGGGTTTGGTATGCTTATCATAGAGCCAGGATTCGAAAACGTAGTACGTTCTCGGTTAGGTGTTGATGCAGATGATTTAACTGATGAAGAGTTAAACCAACCCCTCATAGTTGACCTTGCTGAAGCGACTATAATCCGCAGGGTTCCTGCCTATGAATCAATAACAGACCCATTGGATTTGTTATATTTACAGAACGCTGTCATTTCTCAGATATGTTATATTCTATGCCCAAGTATGCCTAAAAGACTTAATTTAAAAATTTCTATCTCTGATGTAAAAATAGAGAAAGAAAAAGTTGATTGGGATATGATGGCGGCCAAATTTCTTGCAGAAGTTGAATCTAATTTAGGAAGTATCACTACTGTTCCTGTTAATAGTCCAATGGAAGGTGTAAGTATTCTAGTAGACAAAATTAGAAATACTAGAAAGCCAATAGGAGTGTGAGCCATCATGGTCAATGAAAAAGAACGTATAATTAAAAAACTAGGTATAAATGCCGAAGTTAGGTATCCAGATGGCTCAACAAAAGAAGTAAAATGTTTAATTGGCAGGGCAAGTACTATTTTCAATAGTATGCTTTCACTTGAAGCTCATAGAAAAGGAGATTTTCTTATTGCGGACAATGTGGGCGGCGGGTGTATAGTGACTAATTCACTAACAGGAGAAACTTATTTGGTAGTGGCTACCTATACGGCTACTTTTAAAGATATTATATTATCTCGTCTCGCCCACATGTTACTCTGTAATGCAAAAATAACTGTTAAACGTGATGAACGTATAGCTGATGATAATGGTAATGTAAAGACACTTCCTGTTGATGTAGTGTCTGACCTAGATATTTATGTTAAGGTAGTAGACCAGCAAATGAGACAGTATGAGCCTGGTCTTCATGTCGATGCAGAATACATTATATTTAGTCCAGCTATTAATATAGAGCCGTTGGATAAGGTTTTGTTGACAGGTTATGATAGTAAACCAATCCCGCTTAAAATAGTCAGTTATGACAATTTGACATATCCATGTATTTCTTGTATCCAGGTAAAGGCAGAAACAAGGAAGTCAACAACCCAATGACTAAAGTCATGGGCTTGTAAGCCCCGTAAGGAATAAATTATAGTTCAAGTCATTCAGCGATTTGATGGATATACTCCCAGAAAGGAGGGAGCGGAACTTGCGTAAGGCGCAATTCCTCCCCGTGCCTAAAGGCAGGGGTTTCCTTGCGCAAGAATTTGTGATAACATGGCTAGACCAAGTAATCAAAGTAGGCTTTTTTCTTTTGATGTAGATGGATATGTTTCAGAACTCAGATATAGTTTGAGAAGTGCCATGCGTGAAATAAAAGAGACATTATTGAAAGAACTGAAAAATTCCGCTAAATCTTTACCGTTTAAGAGAAATCCTGTTCGCTTGGCTGGTGGAGAAGTTACAAGTGACTATAAAAGAAGAAGGGCAGTTATAAATGCTATAAATGCAAGTATGGATGAAATTGAGAGAGACGTTATTATGCTTACTTTTACTGCATTAGATAATAACTTTAAAGATTCACATATTGGTATTTATTATGAGCATGGTACAGGTGAAGAGTGGGATGGCGAATATGAAACTTTACCTGGTATTGTACCGTCCCCAAATAAGTATAGAAGTGGTAGACAAATAGTATCTCGTTCTAGGCACATTGACTATGCAGGTCTTGGTAAAGGTAAGTGGATAGATTTAGGTGGTAATATACGAGTTACTGCATCAAGGGAAGCAGGAAGACGTACACCTGGCTTTATAGCTTATATTGGTGAGGATACAAAAGCTTATCATTGGTTTAGTTCTGTGTTTGAAGAAAAGAGAGAATGGATTATGAAGAAGCTTAGAGAGGCTGTGATGAGAGTAAAGCCAGAAAGGTTTATAAGATTGTCAACTAAGAATTTTGTGTTAGGGAAGGACGGCATCACAAAATGATAGTTGTAAAACTCTATAATGGAGTATTTCAGAAGCTTGCTAATGATGAGATTATTCAAGATTTGCTTGAAATTGATACTTCGTTAGGCAGTAATGAATTGAGGTTGCTTAGAGCAGATAAAATTCAGAAAAGACGTAAACCACAAAATTTAGCAGATAATATTCCTCTAATTGCTTTTTATACTGTTGGTGGTGGCAAGGACCCAACTAATGATAGAGTTTGGGGTTCCACTTTTGTGTTTGATATTTATACTAATGACGATGTTGAAAAAGCTCATCGTATAGGTGAAAGGATATCTGAACTTTTTGACGGTAGTATACCCCCGTTTGCAGGTATAACAACATTCGAATCAGAATTAGAAGATGCTTATGAAAGTAAAACCGATCTTCCTAACACTTATTGTTGGACCGTTATTATAACAATGTTTGTAGGTTTGGAAGATTAAATGTTAATCTTTATCAATTGTAGTCTAATCTAAATCAGTAGGATGAAATTATCGGGGGGTTGTTTATAATCTATTATTTAACCAAAAGGAGTGAAAATTGATGGCTAAGAAGATGATAATCAAAGGCGTAGGAACTATGATGGCAAAAGTATATGATAGAGCAGGTAATGGCGCAGAAGTCATTACACTTGGTACTCTTCAAGATTTGCGAATTACTATGAGCACTGAAATAGACGATATTTTCGGTGGAGATAGCATGTTTGCTATTGACACCCTTGTGAGAAATAAGGCAATCGAAATCACAGCTACTGATGCTAAGTTTGATTTGGATGCTGTTAGACTTATGATGGGTTCCACCGTTAGCGAGCAGGTTAACAGCTATGTGTGGGTTATTGGTGAACAGCAGACTCTTGTTACAGGTAACAATGGTTCTACACTTGTAGCTGTTTGTCCGCTTGAGTTTGGTGGAAACGGCGTAGAGGGAAATACTATTTACCGTGACCCTGGGTTTGTTGTAAGGACAAAGATTAGCAATAAGCTTTATAAAGAAGTTTCTTTCGAATCTGATAATGCACCTGGTGAAGGTCAGTTTATGTATGATAATACAGGAGGAAAGCTTTACTTCGCACATGATATGGTAGGCGAAGATGTTGTAGTAAACTATAGAAGAGAGGAACTTGTTGATATCGCTGACTTGCTTATCGATGAAATTCCTTTCCCTGTCCATGTAATCCATCATGGTTCCTTCCTGCAGAAAGATAATACCTACGCAGGTATTGAAACTGAATTGTTCTGCTGCAGAGCGCAGGGACAGTTCTCTATCAATGCTGCCCGTGCTACAGCTTCTGCATCTGAGGTTAGTTTGAAGGTAATTGACCCTGAAAGAGCTGACGGTAGAATCGGTACTATTAAGAGGTACCAGTCTAATAGGAGGGTGTAATCACTTGGCAAGGATAGTAACGAGGTAGAGTTTCCCCCTGCTCTACCTTTATCCTTGCCATACTAATTAAAAAGGGGGCTATAAATCTAATGAAATATGGTAAATCAGCATAATTCACTTAACGGATTATGTTGGTGTGTACGGTGTCGTTACATCGGAATTTAAGCCTTTGGAGAGTCATACCAAACGCAAGTAGGATTTCGAAAGCGGACTCTATGAATAAGGAAAAGAACATAAAAGTTATAAAATTTATAACTTTTTATAAGTTTCTTATAACGGAAATCAATAGAAGGGGGAAATCTAATGGAAGATGTGTCTAATACTAAAGAAGTACTTGAAAGAGAACATGCTGAACAGATGAATAAAGAGGCTGTTGAGAGAATAAAGAAAGAATTTCTTTCTAAAGAGGAAGCTGAACGTATTGAATCAATTTTCTTTGAAGATGATGCTGAAATTCGTTTAAGAGATGGAAAGCGGTATAAAATACCACCTTGCACACTTAAAAATGCAAGGAGATTGATGCAGCTTCTTAAAACCGTTAATATCGATGTTATTATGTTAAACTTTGTACCAACTGGTGATGAAGCTTTAGATGAAAGAAGGATTAATGAGCTTTATGAAATTCTTGAGATGGCTTTTGTAAATTACAAAGAAGTCACCAGGGAATACATTGAAGAGTATGTTGATGTAGAACTTGCTAAAAAAATTATTGAGATTCTTATTGGGTTAAATGGGTTAAAAAAATAGAAGCCCCAGAAGGGGAGGGTGAAGAGAGTACAGGTATAAGAGATATAGAGACTGATGAACCTTTGGATTGGGGCGAAATATTTTTTATTCTCCATAAGTATTGTAATTTAAACAAGTGGGAAATATGGGAATATACATTGCCGCAAATTACTGAATTGATGAAAAGAGCTAATCGATATATTCAGTTTGAGATAAATATTCATTCGATGCCTTTAAGTGTAGTGGGCGCAAGTCCATCAGTTCCAGATGGGTATGAGCAAACTGGTGGCAAGTCAAATAATGACGATGATGAATACCACATAGCTACTGAGGATGATATTATGGCTCTAGCACAGTTACTTGGTGGCTAATGTCCCTTTCTGCCTATTCTAAATAGGTGAAAGGGATTTCTTTTTTCAAAGGAGATGAATACCTAATGGCTGATAACAACATGCTGAATACCAAAATAGGTATTGATTTTAGTGAAGCTATATCTCAAATAGAGAATTTTAGTAATAGATTGCAAAGGCTTTCTTCGGATTTTGCAAGGCTGTCTGGTGCTGCAGATAAAACACTAGGCAAGTCTATTGCTCAAATTGTAATGAAGAAAGTTGAAGAAATTGGTGATATAAATGTTAATTTGAAAAATATTGATGAAACAGTACGCTCAAAGATTGAACGTGCTGTTGCAGACTATATTATTGGTAGCGGATTAAAAATTAATACTGCAGGTAAGCCATTAGCAATTAATCTCGATTTAGATAAATCTACTATTGATAGGTTGAGTAAAACACTGTCTGACCAAGTTGCTGACAGTATAGATTTTGGTTCTTTAAAGAGGCTGAAGGTTTCTATAACTAAAGAAAATATGGCAGATATAAATGCAAGATTGGAAAGGAAATTTAATCAGTCTCTGAAAAGAGGTATTACTGTCGATTTTGGTGGCGGTGAAGAAGGCAGAGTTCAACTTAATATTGGCAAAGCCCATATGGATGCTATAGTTGAAAAGATTAGACAGAGAATCCTGTCCTTCTTAAGAAGTGAGAGCAGCTATGTTTTTGGGGAACTTGAGCCGATTAAAATAAATCCTGAAGATATGAAGGCTGCCTTCGATAGAATAAGGGATATGGTTACGAACATCGAAAAGCACTTGAATATTAATCCAGAAGTGCTTGGAGATTTACCTAACCTTGATGAGGCATTGACAAAATTTAAACAAAATCTTAGGACAACTCTTTCAGAGTTGAATAAAGTTGCAGAAATCATTAGCTCTATTGATATTGGTTCAGCCACACCAGAAGCTATCAAATCCTTGCATGATAAAGTAAAAGTTCTTAGGGACTCTATTTTAAGTATTGTTGATAAATATGTTTTAGAAGCCACTCGTCAATTAGATTCTTTTAAGGGTGGTGAGATAGACCTTGGTAAGTTCATGGCTGTTAATGAGAGGGTTAGTGAAAAGGTAGAGAAGCTTTTATTGCAGCAATTATACGAAATTGAGAAACAGATAGTAGCAGCTATGGGCGTTACTATTGAGAAAGATGAAAATAATAAGTTTGCAGTGAATGTAAAGAAGTTACAATCTGCGCTTGTTGAACTTGCGGCAAAGGCTGTTGAGGATATTTCTGGCGGTGAAATCAGAATTGACACCATGCCAGTTATTAACATGCTTAGAAATTGGGCTGAAGTAGTTGGTCCTTTACTGCAAAAGACTGTTACTGATGCCATCACCCCAATGACTCAAGAGTTAATACTTGCTAATAATAAGCTGGTTAATGATTATGTTAATGCTATCAAGTCATTAACACAACTAGAATATGATTTTAGTTTTGCTGAGGGGCAGAAGTTAACTATTCCTGCTGATGAGCTTCAGGCAAAAGTAATTCCTGCCGTAGAAAAAGCCATCACGGAAATGGTCAATAATCTCGTACCTGCTTTTGATAGTGATTTGAAAGGTAAGGGATTGTCCAAAGAAGTGATATCACGTACTAAGAATATAATTACTTCTCTACTGATAGAACAGGTAGAGAATATGGCAAATATTATTAGTTCGTCAGGTATTACTTTAACAAAGCGAGAATCTAGTGTTTTTGATAAGAGGCTCTCGGAAGAGTCAAAGAAATTGCTTGATGTTATATTAGAGAGGACCAGAAAGGCTATTGAAGTTTACACAGCCGGTATTGCTAATAATGATTTTTCAGCATTTTCTGCTAAAGAACAAGCTGCTATTAAATCTGCTATTGAAGGGACTTATAACAAGGTCATAAAGCAATTTACAGATTACCTTAGTGCGGCATTAAGGGCTTTCTTAACTACTGCCGATATAAATTCTCAGTTAGAATCTCAAATAAGAACTGCTGTTGAGGCGGGTATTCGAAATGCTTCAATAGGTGAGGTATCTATTAAGTTAAATGATGCAGTTTCTTCAGCAATTTCTAAGGTTGAAGAAGCTGTAAAACATGCTGTTTTAGTTTGGGAACCTGCTGATATTGGAGTAAACACAACTATTGTTACAGCCATAAAGAAATCGATAAGGCAAATGACCTCTGCTATCAGTAATTCTATGGCAGAGGAAGTTAGTAATTTAGTCGCAGATAGCGGGAAAGCAGATATTCAGAAGTTTACAAGACAGATGAACCGCCTTGTTAATAATTTCTTTAAGAAATATGTCGAATCTGCTTCCTCTGCACTTTCTGGCGTAGGAGATTTTAATCAGTTCTTTATTAAAACAAATGAGTTGCATAGTGCAGTAAGACAGAATATAGCCAGGTCTATGAACATGACTGTTCAGCAATTGGTTTCTAATTTCCCTACTCTCCATGGAGATGAAGATTTCAGAATGGTCATGAAAAGCACTATGCAGGTAATATTTGAACAGTTCCAAAAAGAGTTTGGAAGGAACATGAAAGATGTAATAAATAGTTACATGGAAGAGATTAGTGAGGTTCATATAATTCCTGATACATCTCCTATCGATGAATTAACGATACAAATGACAAATTTCCAACAGGAAATTGTGCGTAAAGTAAAGCAGATGATTGAAGAGCAGTTTAGGGTATTAATAAGAGAACTGCGTGGCATGAGAATAATACCTGCAAGTTTAGGTGCCACACCTGTTCAGAATTTAACAGGTGGCGGTGGCACTTCTACTCAAACAACAACTGTTACACCTAGAAAGTCTGTTTCTGCAGCTATAGCTGAGGCATCTGCTGTTAATGGTATACCAGTAATTGATAATTATAATCCAGGGTATGTTGGTTATATAAGGGCCACAGGTGGAAGAACTCATACCCTTATGAATTCTATTCTCAGTACATTGAGGTATATCATTGCAGGTAAATTGATAGGTATGCCTATGTTTAGCACTGCTTCTGAAGCTTTGTCTGCTACTGCGGATATGGATTATGAATATGAAAAGGCAAGACAGAATCTCTTGGCAAAGTATCGTGGTGTAGGACAGGAAGGCAAGAAGCCTTTTGAAACCTATGCTGAAGAGCAGATTAGATATAGATATGAAAATCGTCATTTATTAGGTGAACTAGGTATACCTGAAGAAATATATCTTGATGAGGCAAAGAGAGCAGAACTTATTGAAAAATTACGCCTTCAGACAATTGAATTGATTGATAAAGGTATAATTGAGACCATTCAAAATATAGCTATAAATTACGGTATTTATCAGAAAGATATGGCTACAGTATGGCAGATCGCCACCCGTTCCCAGTCAGACCCTATACATGCTTTTGCTATGGCTTCTGCTGCTGCAAGAATTTATGCAACAGAGCGAGAAGAGATAGACCCTGTTTCTGCAGCAAAAGGTTTGGAAGCTATTGTTGGACAATGGCAGTTAAATCCTGCTCAACAATTAGAAACTGGTGAGCGGATTATTGAAAAGTACGCTAACATGATTATAAAAGCTTCCCTCTTATCTCAAGGTTCGTCGAAGGACTTCCTTGATGCTATGAGTGGGTCTGGTGCATTGTTTAATGCTTTCTCGTCATCTGATATGGATGATGTTAGGAAGTTTGCAACTGCTCTCGCTTATCAGTCTATTTTTATTCAAGCAACAGGTAAATCTGGGTCAGAAGCTGCAACTTTCTTCAGGAATATAATTGCTTCGCCATATACAAATGATACTGTTAGATATCTTGAAAAATTGGCAGCTTCTCCAGACCCAATTATTCAGAAGGTGTCCCCATATTACACTACCTATGATGAAGAGGGTAGAAGAATAACAAGACAAAAGGATTTTCATCAGCAGTTTATTGATGTTGTAAACGCTGCTTTAAGATTGAGAGAACTTGGTAATGCTGCAGAAGCAAACAGGCTCTTAACAACTGTATTTAAAACTCGTACCTATGGTTACGAACAAGGTATGGAATTAACTATTGAAAAGATGTTTAAACGGTTGGATGAGCTTGGGGTTAAGCGTTTTGAAGAGTATATTGACCGAATTGCTTCTGTTCAGCAATCTGAAATTGATGAGTATATCGGTGGGCTTTCAAACACATTTACCTTTAGGAAAGAGCAAGTAAGGTCAAACTTCCAGGCAGCATCTTATAACGTTTTAGAACAATTGAAGCCTGAATTTGCAAAAACATTAAATGCTCTTAATGGAATGTTGCGTAGTGTTAGGGAAAACGCTGACACTATAGCTCATGTATTGGAACTTGCGTCCACTATGTTGCTTGCAATAGGTGTAAAGAAGCTTGGTTCTGTGGGTGTAGAGAAAGCGAAAAATATCATGTTCACCGAGGAAATGAAGTACCAAGTTGAGCCTTTACTGAGAGACAGGGCGGGTCTTATAAGATATCGCCATGAGCTGTCTGAGAAATATAGAAGTTATAGAGAAAAATTAGATCAGGTAGTAAACCAGCGTGGGGATATTGATGTTGATTCTTACGAAAGAGCAAAGGCTAAGTATTCAGACCTTGAAAGTAAACTAAAAACAGCACAGGAAGAACTTGCTGAATTAGAGAAACCTGATTTAAGTGCTATTGATCGAAAAGTGAGGCACATTCTCAGGTATCAGAGTATTTTGAATAATCCGAATTTAATTGATCCTGAAAAGAGAGCCAGGGTAGAATCTAACATTAATAAACTTACTGAAGAGCTTAATATACTTATAAATACACCTAACCCTGCCAATATTGATGCTATCCAAGCTAAGAGACTACACATTGAGAATTTGAAGCAAGGGTTGCAAGCTGAAGGAGAAAAAATAAGAAATTTTGAAAGAAAAATTGGTGATATTGACTCCAGTGGGCAGTTTGCTTTGAAAGAAATGAATAGACTTCGTAAAGAAATAACTGATACAGATAGGTCTATAAGTAATATTACGAAACAGACAGAAAGATTAAAGAAAGCTATGGCTGCCCTTGGTGCGGATGAAAAAACTTTGGAGGCAGCACTTGTTGAATACGATAGATTGATAAGAGTTGAGGCTACTAACAAGAATCATGTGGCCAGCAGTACTAAATATTTCACAGAAACTCTTGAAAAGTTAAACAGAGAATTTGATGAAGGGTATATTAATGCAAAACAGTATATAAAGGGCTTACAGCAGATAAGAGAAGATAAGGTTATTGGATCTGATGCTATATTGGCAGGGGTGTCTTTAGGTGGTCTGAAAAATTTAGGTATTAAATCTCTTGGAATGCTTAAAGGGTTAGGGACAACTGCATTGATAGCTGCGGCTGTTGATGTCGTTGGAAATGTTCTAAGTAGCTCAATGATGAGTGAGGCGGATAGAAAGAGTACGCAATTAGAAGAATTAAAGAAAACAGTTGATATTTGGACTGGTGTAGGCAGACGTTTTGATGAGGGAAAGATTCTTGCAGGATTCGGTCAGACTGCTGCTGGTGTCTGGAACTGGTTAGTTAATGGACTTACTAACTGGTTTACAGGTGGAGGTGTTTCGTTTTCTGATAGTGCAAAAGCTTACTATTATTCTGCACTTGGATATTCAAGAACTGAAATTTTAGAAAGGTTGAATTATGCACAAAGGAAAAGAGAAGCTGACATAGCATTAGGTGAAATGCAGAGAGCAGAAAATGAACTTATTTATAAGGATTGGGTAGATATAGATGGTGATGGTATTAAAGATGTTCCAAGTGCAATAGGCTCATATGAGACCATCCAAGATTTCCTGCAAAGAAACGCACAGAGAGAGCAGGTAGACCTTAATAGGGCGGCTGCTGAGTACGCTATTAATAGGTATAAAATGATAGAAGCAGGGTTAAGAGAAGACTCTGAAACAATGACCAACCTGTTGAAGGAATTCTATCAGAATAATATTGATGCGCTTGAAACCTCACTCGAAAATATAAAGGCATATCAGCAGATGTTAGAAGATACCCTTGGTGATATGGCTAGGTATGACCAAGCATGGCAGACATTGGAGGAACAGCGACTCCAAAAGGAACAAGCCATTGCTGAACAGAGAGAAAGGTTAATGGAAGCAGAAGCTGCCGCAATCTCAAGACTGGAGAATCAATTTAGCTTGGCCATGAGCCAGTTACAGGTTGTGTCTTCTGGCAAACTTGCTTCAATGTATGCTGCTGGTTATCGGAAAGATTCTATCGATTATATTAACAAGCAAATCGAGTTCCTGTGGCGAGAAAGGAACAAGTTGCTTGAAGAAAATAGACAATGGGAAGAGCTTCTTGATAATCCAGCTTTGAAAGCGGAAGAAAGAGATAAGTTAAGACAGAAAATAGCACAGAATGAAATTAACATTAATCAGTTATTAGATACTATAACTACTTTGGAAGGCTCTAAGTTACAAGGGTTGTTGAATGAAATGCAGAGGATGGCAGCTCTCAACAAAGCCGAGTTCTCTATAATGAAATCTCGTTTGGAAATGCACGGATATTCTGATGAGTCTACTGCTATGAGAGCTTTACAGAGAAGAGAACTTATATCTGAGAATCTGCTGATTGCACAGGAAATTGAAAAGCTGAATAAACTCATGGAAAATGGACTTCAAAATGAAGCACAGCGAGAGGATATCTTAATTCAAATTCGTAACTTAGAAGCTATTCAAGCACAGAATATAGCAGAAATGTATAAACTACAGAAACAAGCACATTGGGGGTTACCAGCAGGTATTCAACCGATGACTATTTATGAATATGAAGCAAGGAAAAATACTGAAAGAAGTTTAGTTGTTCAGCAAGGCAATATGTATATCACTGTAAGATTTGATAACGTTTATACACACAGTAAAGATCAAGTTGAAGAGAATGTTGTTAAACCTTTGAGGGAGATGCTGGCTGATTTCAACAGGGAAATGACAACAGGGTTGAATAGACAAGCTGCTAGCTATATCTCCAACAGAAGGTACTAAGGAGGGGTTTTATGTCTCAGCAAATTCCTGAAGTAAATGGTACACCGTTCAAAACTGAAGGTAACTATAAAAAAAGGCTGTTCTTAGTAACAGCCTTTGGCTATACTGAAATAGCTAATTCTAGAGGATATATTTTAGATGAGTTTGAAGAAAGACATGAAATTGCTAGGATTGTAGAAGAATATACGCCGCCAACCCCTAATATGAAAACTGCGGAGTTGAAGATATCTAATGCGCCATCAAAATTACATTCCGATGGTAAATCAATTTATAAAATTTCTTTAAGATTACTTTTCCCTAATAAAGGAAATTTCATAGATTTTATGTTCTTCTGTGGAAATGAATATAAGTACTATGATGAACGGGGCGGCATATATCAATGTGTGCTTACAGACGCACCTAATATAAGTAATGTAGAAGCAGGACAACGTTACGATGTAAAAATAACTTTACTAGGGGTTAGAAAAGAGACAGAAGATAAATTCGAAGAATTAATATTCCAGGATTTGCATCAATCAGGTTACGAAATAGAGGTTAAAGATTCTATTGTTTTATACTATCATCCAATATCTATTAAATTTCCAGCAATTAATAAAGAAGTGACATTCTATTTCGACCAATATACTTTACCTCTAAAACAGAGATATGCTTTACTGATTTATTATTTTCTTTTGAAAAATGGGTTAGACGAATATTTTGCTATTTATCTTGATGATTACAAGATAAGATTGGCACCTAAAAGAGGAAGTTATGCGGGGGATATTATTTTTAACCCAGGTTCGTCTAATCTAATTGTAGATATCAAAAATGTAGAGACAGCACACTGGGCTAAAGAGCATATTAGTAATTGTGCAAGGTTAGGGTTTTTTACTCAATACGATAAGAATGGTAATTATGTGTTTACATTTAGACCTAATGAATACGCCTCCCGTGCTGAAATGGCTACAGTTGTGAACAGGGCAAGGAAGTATATCGAGAGGGTGATTAGGGGTTGAGTAAGTTTATAGATGTTACAGCCGATAAGTGGTTTTATAACGATATAGAAGAGTTGATGAGTATATACGTGGACGGTTCCACATTTTATTCAGGTATTCCGTATAACAAATTTGAAGATGGAAAAGAGTGTGTTGATTATGAAATCGTAAACACTAAGAATGGTGAGCATGAATTCTATATACCTAAAAAGATAACTCCCACCAGTACAAACCATCTTATTGTATACGTTGACGGGGTAATTGTAGCCGTTGATGAAATAAAGAACCAACCTGACGGAACAACTTATGTGAAACTTACCAGAGGGGTGGCTAATGGTTCAATAGTTAGGTTTTTCTATGCAGGAGAGCCTAGTTATCTTGTTCTTTGCTGTGCTGACGAGGCTAAAGTACATTCAGCTATGGATGTAAATAGTTCAGTTGTTGGAATCATGAAAAAAGGAGATACAGCCAAATATGTAGATAGACCAGAAAACGGAAACTGGTATAAGGTAAAAGATTTTCCTTATGCAGGGGTTGAAGGGTTTGTTCAGATTGGTTTGACACGACATACGGCAGGGGGTGCCGATTGGAATGGAGTCACATTCCCATCTGCCCCTCTTATTATTGATGCAGGATATTGGTACGAGTATGACCCTTTTAATGGAATAACACCTGAGATAGTAAAGTGGAAGGGTAGGCCATTACAAAGGGTTTCGAGTTTGAGTGAGATAACTTATGACGGGTTGGAGTACTGCATTATAAACAATAGACTATTTGCAAATTATTCATTAAATAATGAAGTTCTTGATATTACGGTTTTAGAGAAAAACTCTATGGGAATACAGAAGCCTAAATATCAACGACTAAGATTAAAGTCAGATAAGATTGTGTATGTAAATCGCTTTTTCCCAGAGGTATTAGCTTCTAAGGGTGAGCTTCTTATATCGTTAAATCACTTATTAAAAAATGTTTTTGCAAGATATACAGATGTGAAGTTTGAGAGTAAGGTATTACCTTATTCGAGATTTACCGATGTCCAGGAGTTGTTAAGCAAAAATCCTTCAAATCCACCGTGGTGGTGGGTGAAAGTATGCCCGTTAGAGCAATTAAAGTTGCCAGATGGCCGTTGGTTAATAGAAGGAGACGAAAGAGGTAGGTTAAATATTGATATGCCTATAACAAGAGCAGAACTAGCAGCCCTGATGGATAAGTTTAGAATATGGGCTATTGAGGCATTTAAGTAAAGGGGGAGTGAGTGTATGCAGCCGATAACAAGGCAGGCGCAGGAGATACTACAAGATAGACTGAAAGTTGGTAATAAGAAAGTAAATGTCAGAGTTGAAGTAGATAAATATGTTTATGTTCCATCACTGACTTCAGAGTTGGATTATGTTGCTTTTTATACTGATATGAAAACACCAGAGATTATTAACATAGATTCGCAGAATCTAACTTCTGCTGCTCTTATTAATAGCCCGATAAAAGGACAAACTGTTGACGATATCATTAGTCGTATTTCAAGCCCATATGGTATGAGACTTCACCCTATTCAAAAAGTTAATAAAATGCACCACGGAGTAGACTTTAATTATGGTGAGGGGGTTGGGGTGGTTGCGGCAGCAGATGGTGTTGTAACTTATGTTTGTACTGGTAGTTTGAAGTATGTAAATATCTTACACGCTAATGGTTTTTGTACGAGATATTTACACCTTGGTAATATTTATGTTAGAGAAGGACAGAAAGTAACCCAAGGACAGTTAATTGCTGATATAGGTCCAAAGGATGCCTATTCAACTGGCCCACATCTTCACTTTGAAGTTCGGGTAAATGCTTCAAAAACAGATATAGGAGAATCGACAGACCCAATTCCTTATCTGAAGAAAACTAAGACTGTTGCGACAGTACCTGAAACTATTATGGAGGGAAATGTGACAGGTATTGTTAATGCTGTTGGCGGGTTAAGACTTAGAAAAGGTGCATCCACAGATTCTCAGGTTATAAAGTTAATGGATAAGAATTCCTCAGTGATAATTTTAAGCAAGCATGGTGATTGGTATAAAGTAAAACATGGTAATGACATAGGCTATGCTTATGCAAGATATATCACTGTTGACAGCCAGGGCGGGGCACCTGATTACAATTCTCAAGGTAAAAATCCCTCCTATCAGGAAGTGTACAATTATATAAAGGCATATTGCAATCAATTAGGGCTGCCCGCTCAAATAGGTTTAGCTATCGCATGGACAGAAAGTGGTTGGAGGCAGTTTAATAGTGATGGTTCTGTTCTTGTTAGTGGGAATGATTATGGGATAATGCAAATTAATAAGACATCCCATCCTTTAGCGTTTCCTAGATGTGAAAATGATTGGCAATATAATGTTAGATATGGCCTTGAGTATGCCTGGACGCATTACAAACAAGCAAGGACCTTGTACACGAATGAAATAGATGTAGCAAGGTCTACTTATTCTGCCTATAATACGGGCGGTAATTACACTAGGTGGGCAGATACAATAGACCAGAGAGATGTTAATTTCTATAATTATTACAAGAGTTCACATTGGAATAAGTATATGATTTTAGGTGGAACAGGTGCACAAGAGTCGTTTGGTATTGTAACTGCTAACGTGGTAAATGTTCGCTCTTCACCAGAAATATTACCATCTAATATTTTGTTAACAGTAAATAAAGGTATGGCTCTCGAAAATTTAGGTCTAACTAATGAATGGTATAGAGTTAGACTTGTTGATGGTAGAATTGGCTATATTCATAGCAATTATTTCAAACCGATGGCTGAAGCATTAAGTACAGATTTTGAAGTACAGCGAATATTTTATGATAATTTTGAAAAGTATACTTTGAATTCTTTTCCTACTGGATATCTTCAGGATAAAAGCAAAATGTGGAAAGTTACTAATGATGGTGTGTCTAATTGTCTGTCTATTAGTGGAGGTGCTGTCGGCGAGACAAACACTATCGAATTTGTTACTAATATAGTACACACAGGCAGATTAGACTTGTATTATAAAGTTGATCTGGTGGAGGGTAACGCATTTCAGATTTTCATTGATGGAAGAATAGTTCATTCCATTACAGGAAAGAAAACAGATAATTATGTTGCTTTAAGTATACCTCTATTGACTGGTAGTCACATTATTCAATTTGCAAGAGAGAAGACAGTAGATGGTAATGATAGTGTAAAGATAGATAATATTGTTGTGTTTTCTTATATGTTTTTAGAAGAACCGTTTAGTGATAAAGACGGTTTGGCAGATGTCGAAACTAATGTTGAATTTACAAATGCTTTAGTTGTTAAAGCAGATGATGTACCTGTATTTAAAGAAAAAGACTTTGGTGGCCAGGTAATTTTACGAGCGGATAGGGGAATGGAATTCCCTTGTACGGAATGTACCTACGGCGGATGGGCCACTGTTATTTTAGATGATGGTGAGACAGGTTATATACAATATAATGATAGTGTTGTTGTATATCCAGGTGGATATCAGCATAACCACTTAACTGTTCGCACAGGTGGATTTGTGTTTGATAGAACACTGGTTCTTGATAATGTAGTCAGTGTGAATATTGAATATAGATATGATATGAGAGTTGCAGATGCACAAGTCGTTATAGAAAACTTTATGGGATATTATTCACCTGATGCGAAGTTTAACCAATTCCCTGAGAATGGTATACACAAATCTCCTTTTGTTGATTATGAAGATGGAAATCCTTGGGGGGTTCTTTCTGAAAATACTCCAATCCGCATTTATATTGGGTATGGCGATAAGCTTGTAAGAAGATTTACAGGTCTGATTGACGCAGTGGATATTGATGGGGAGAATCAAACCTTGATTATTCGCTGCTCTAATATGATGAAGAAACTGAACAACTGTTACACTTATAAGGAATTAAGGTATCCTCCAAATGGAGACCCCGATACAGCCTGGTTGGTATCATCTGTTATTCATGATTTAGTACAGAGGGCAGGATTAACAGGTTGGCGTCGAGTTGAGGATGACTTGAGGTATCCTGACGTAGTTATCGAAGAAACTCTGTATACAGAAGTGTATCCTGATAGTAAGTATGTTACTAAATTTGATGAGTTTGGGCAGCCATATGAGGTATTGATAGAAAGTTTACCTGTTGATGGCGGTTATTCAAATCCTTTTGTTTGGGGTAGTCATGTAATTAAAGTAGGTTCTTGTTTTGCTGATGAAATAGAAGAAGCTTGCCAGCAGATCAATTACTGGCAGAGATGTGATAGGTATGGCACATACAGGTGTACACCTGTTAAGTATGATATGGTGCCTGTGGCCTATTTTAAAGATACAGAAAATATAATCAGTCTCAATAAGACGATTGATTATACAAAGACAAAGAACCATATTATAGTCACAGGTGCTGGTGGGGATGAACATTTCTTTGACATCGACTTATGGAAGTCTGTAAAAGGAGAGTTGCGAAGCTGCTCAGTAAATGTTCCGTGGGCGGATACCTATGGAAAGAAGAGGGTAGTTGCAACAAAAATGTTTGCAGACATGAAGCGTCAGGCAAGAACACTTCAATGTGTAATTGAAGGTAATCCTTATTTAGACCTTCTCGACACGATAGGTATTGAACATGCTAAGACAGCAACAAAAGATGCGTATATTATAAAAGGTATCCGAGACACATGGTCAGTTAATACTGGTTATCTTACGTTCATTGATTTAACATGGTTAGAGTGAGGAGAAATGATCTATGGGTTGGGGTTCTAATAATGAATTAATGATTTTTCCTATAATTGATATCATCCGTAAAGAAGTTAAAAATATGATTAGAAACGGTACCATAACATTAGATGAAATTTTAGAGACTCCGCAGGGCAATAACTTATATGTTGCTACAGATAACAGCAGTAAGCAAGTTAACATAACAGGTAACTTGCTTACTCGTCTTGAATCTAATGATTTTGAATTGACTTTGGAAAAGAATGACCCCAGTAAGCCAAACATGCTTACTGGTGTTGTCATTACTTTTGGCGATGATTTGAAACAGGTCATTAATCTATTGCGTCAAGATAATAGATTGGCTTATGTTAAGACATCTGTAATTCTATTAGAGAAGTCCACTGAAAAGATTCAGAATCCGTATTCAATGAGTGGAGGGGACTTTGTTGAGTATGTAAGAAACAAAAAAGTGTGGATGTATTATAAAAACATCAGCGAAGATGAGAGTAAGTCTCAACAGGAAAGAGATAATGCTAAAACTAAGATGGAATATTTAGATGTAAGAAATCAAGAATTAAGGAATCTTTATGGAATACCAGACAGTGCTGACATGCCTTATGAGGATTTAGTTAAATATATTCCAAATCCATTAGGTATGGAGATGTATGATTTTATTGAATACGTTAAGAATGTCAGATGCTATATGTCTCCTAATGCAACACAAGAGCAGAAAGATAAGGCACATGAAGATAACGTTGCTCTTAGAATTAAGTATGTTATTCCAGAAGAGGATTATGGTGCTTTTCCTTATGAAGAACTTGTACAGTATCTTCCTAATCCATTAGGAATGCACCATGACGATTTTGTGACTTACGTTAAAAATAGACAAGAATATTTGGAATTAGACCCATTAAATCCAGAACATGCGGATGATATTTTGAGGATAGAAATTGAGAATAAAGATTTGCTAGAGAAATATTTCACAGAGGATACCTATTTATTAGGTGAACTTGAGGAGTATTTAGAGAGAAACACAGCAGTTTATGAAGAGAGAGTGTTACTCCAAATAGTAATTAGTCTAACCTATAACAAGGACGGAAAATTGGAAAGAGTAAAATCTGAAGTGTTGGAGGGGGATTGATTTTGGGGGCATTTGTAATTTCGTATGTACCAAATGTAGAAAATGTAGATAATATCGAGCTTTTGAAGCAGGTACAAACGGTAGACCGTGTTAAACAGATTGATAATGTTTCAACAGTACAGACTGTAAAACAGGTAGAAAATGTACAGAACGTAGAATGGGTCGAAACCGTTGATAATGTCAATACTGTTCATGATGTGCGTAAGTTGCCCCACCCGTATTTCCCCCTGAAGAAATATAACTTCCAATATGGCGGGTGTATTCACATTACCAATACGCAAAACACATACCAGGCTGTATACTTGCCAGAATATGATTGTGAGTTTAAAGGTGTTCATTTGTGTTTTACTTCTTATAATATTGAGGACACTTATGATGTATTGATAGGTTCCAGATATATCATGAGAGGTTCCCATGTAAAAGAGATGTCTGAGTACCGTATGCTCGAAGTTTATGAAGTGGTACCAGCAGGAACTCCTGTTGTAATTGAATTTCACAATAATTCTGGACTTGAAAAGTATTTAATGTTTGAATTTATTTGCTTGTTTGATGAAAAAACTCTTAATTATCCTGGGAATATGACTTGGAATTTTGATTGGGAGGAACCTACACTAACTATTCAGGAACAAGACGATTGTGTGTTGGTGATAAATCAACCTAATTATGTAAATATGGATTCATATATAAGAGACTTCCATCTTGAGATAAGGGATTTAAGAACTCAAGAACTGATAGCAACTATTGTTTGTGATGAAGATGGCAGGATAACATCTAATTATCAGGAACCTCTTCCACAATACCAGGGTATGGGATTCCTGGCCAGGGTAAATGTTATTGCTATCACGTCAGTAACACGATTTAGCAAAGCAATACAGATCGTGTTTAGAAATATAAACAATACAGGTACAACTACTCCGCATCCTATTGAGATAGGTATTCATGGGTTAGTGAACAATGTGATTAACGGAGGGATATAAGATATGGCATATGTTCATGGATTTACAACTGCTGATAATATATTGAAAGACCTTGCCACTGTGTTTACCACAGGTGATGCTTTGGTCGAGGAAAATAACTGGGAACTGGTTTATCCAGAAGATATTGATTCTATTACAGCTAAGTGTTGCTTCGAGTTGAAACCTGTTACTACTAGGCAATGGGTAAAAAGAGAACCACAAGTAGTAACTAATGGTGTTATTACTGTAAACCATAATTTTGCTGAAAAGCCTGGTACGAGAGTATTTGTGAGAGATAAGAAATATTATCTTTATTTGAAAAAAGATGATTCGCCATTAGATATAATGGAATATAGAATTTCTGGTCCTAATACGATTGAAGTCAATCCTGTTCTTAATAATAAGCAGGTATTAGTTGATTATGAAAAAGATGTTTATATCGAATCAACTTATTATGTAGAACTTTCGAAACCTGCAAAAACTACGGATGGAAAAGATAATCATTATTATATTAATTGGAAGATTGGTGAGAATTATGACTCTGAAACTGGAACATTCCCTCCAGACCATTCTAATGCACTTGACGGTAAAATAAGCTGGTTTAGAGAAACTACAGCGGCAGAAGCCATTGTTCGTGGTTGGTTGCCCATTGAGTATTGGATTTGCTTTGATAGAAATGCTGGTACTGGTGTTCTGATGGGAGACCCTGGACTTTCAGTTTCTGAGTGGTTGAGTTCACCTTTTTATTTCGGTGCTGTAAAGCAGATTGAGGGTGCGTTGGAAACGGACCTGAAAGGTAATTTTGGTGGTTTTGGTGGAAGCTTTTCAGAGCCTGTTCTTTCTAAGAAATATGGTGACTACACAGGAACAGGTGTTACAGATGTAGTAATGGTTTCAACTAAGACTGGAAGGCCGTATCAAGCACATAAGGTAGCAGTGTTCGGTGCCTATGAGTTCAGAGAAAAAACATTCAATGGCCAGTCCGCACACACAGGTAAGCATCCTGTTTCTGATATTGTAATTGGGGATGTTCATGAAAATGATAGAGGTATCTTATATCACTGCCTGGCAGTACCAAGAGTAGCAAAAGAACATGGTACTGAGCTTATTTACAACAGGTATGTATCAGGTGAAGAAGAAACTTATATCTTTTTGAATATAAATGCCCCATATACTCCGTTCAATACTTCACCTGATGTACTTTTGGGTTTTGCAATTAGAACAGATATCTAATAAGTTGCACAGGTTGAATAGCGTTGAACTGTTATACAGCCCCATGAATGGGGCTTTGTTTTTGTCTATACTACTGTTAAAGGGGGTGCTAAGTTGAGATATCCGTTTATATTTAACTTTTATAGTTCGATAGCATATCCTTTAAAGTTTTTCTGCATAAACGAAGGTGTATACCCGCTGAGCTTTTGGGGTTACAGTGTTATTGAGATTATTCGTTTCACTCGTAAGTATGCCGAGTTTGACGATAATAAGCAAAAAACAATTATAAAAAATGTTCTGAAGAGTAGTGTGGAAAGCGTTAATGAAGTAGCTAAGTTTGAAATAGATCTGTTGGAAGATACTGTTATTTCTGCGGAAAAAGTTGTAGACATAGTAGTTGAGTCTTTAATTGAAGCTAACTCAATTGAGTTTAAAGCGATAGATTCTGCTACTATTCAAGCAATATGCATTGAAGCAAATAAGTTTATTGATGCTTTAATAAATCACTCTAAACTGAATAAATTATGGCGGGCAGTTAACATAGTAACAGAAATATCTCCTAAATCAAGTGGTAATCATCAGAAGTTTATAGAGATAGATAATAAAGTTGATATCACCAGACCTATTTCAATAAGAGGTATTGAGATTATTAGTGAAAGAGAAATATTTGCTAATAAGAATTATAAGACAGTAGAATTTGATTTAGATATTGACAAACATGTTTCAAAGAGTGTAAATACAGTTATTAATAAAGCAATGCAGGGTTTTGTTAGGAAGTATGTAAATGCAGTATCTTTGCTTAGAAATGTGTTTTTTAAATTAAGTGAACTTGTTATTAACATTACAAAAAGTAAAAACAAAAATGTGTCTGCTATTGAGACAGAACATATTTCTTTTCATGAGTTAAAAAATGTATCTGAAGTTAATATAGATCAGATTTCTTCCCCCCATAGAAGCTCACGCAGTATTGAATTTGTTATTGAGGCTCAAAAACAGGATAAGAAAAAGGTTAATCCAGTTATTCCTGGAGATAGGAAATTAAAACGTGATATTGAACCTATAATTGAAACTAAAATACAGGATAAGAAAAAGGTTAATCCAGTTATTCCTGGAGATAGGAAATTAAAACGTGATATTGAACCTATAATTGAAACTAATAGAAATAAGCACTCAATAGTGGAAGGTGTAAATATTCAATCAATTCTAAAAGTATTTAGAAAAGAATTGAGTAACCTTAATCTTGAAGAACCAATTAAATCAAGAGTAAAATCAACAGAGAAAAATAAAGTTTTTGAAACAGTTCAAGCAACACCTTCAGGTAAAGGATTTAGTGAACTTATTCTTGAAATAATTCATAATAAGATAAAAACAAAATCAGAAGTTGGTGGGTTAGATGTAATGACACATGAGTTAAAAGACATAGGTAATCCTTTAATTACAGGCGGCCAACCTTTAAATTATAAAGGTATGGAGAATGGTGGCCTTGATGCGGATATTAAGCACAAATCATATATTAATCCTGTTATTAGCTCTATAAATAAAAAATTAAGACAATTAATTGTTCCTTTAGTTCCTGTGGACACAGTAGATAGACAATATTCTGAACCTGTGGTTCCTGTGGACACAGTAGATAGACAATATTCTGAACCTGTGGTTCCTGTTGATACAAAAAAGATTAGTATGGTAAACGTTTTGGTTGAGACTGGTAGTCATGTATATCGTGATGTTAGGTTTGGAAAGCGTTGGAGATTTAGAACAGGAAAAGCTTTTGATAGAATTTGGATAAATCCAGAGGTATCCCCATTAACTGTGATGGCAGAAATGCGCTCTGATATTTTAGAACATTTTGTCGCAGAGTCACATAATAGTGCCTTAGATTTGATAGGGCAGGTTACAGAATTAGGGCGTGAAGAGTATACAAATATCATTAAGAATTTAATATTAAGAACCCAGGTAATGTTTCAAAATATTTACTATCCTGATTTTGCTGCCCAGGAGATGGCTACATTAGCTGTTAACCTTAAGAATAAGTTAAATGAGCTGCTTGATGAACTTAATAGTGAGTATGTAACATCTTCTGAGTTAATATATGCGATTGATAATGCTATTCAATATGTGAAAGAGGATTACCGTAATAATTATATAATCCCGTATACAGAAAAGAAGGCCTTGTCAGTAGAAGCAAAAATTTCTTTTAAGGCTATGTTGGACTTTATTTTGTTTGTAGAACAGTTAATGTATGTAAACAGGTTTTTCTATGCTGCTTCGAGAGCAGTTACTGCACTGGATGATATGATAAGAATTCTGGAAGAGTGGGTTATTGAAGGAAAACCTCAAGAAGAAAATGCTGACCAATATGAGTATTTAGTTCGTTGGTATAAGTGGTGGGCGGAGGGCTATAAGGGAAAGTATATAAATGATATGGAATTAAACGGTTTAAAGGTTCTTGAACAAGTAAGAGACGAGATGGTTCGATATTTCGAAAGTCGGTGGGGGAAACGCATTGTTGAGTATGGTGCAGACGGAATGTATATTTACTCAAAAGATTTCAGTTATATAGACAGAATAAGAGGAAAGAAACATGGCTATGCACATAGACTTGTCGATTTAAACCGAATGGTAGATGACTACGGTATCGGTGAGTTCATGTTACCTTACATTGTAGAAGAAGATAGGAAACAGGAAGAATAATATTGTTATTAAAATTAATTAAATTGATAAAGAATATTAAAAATTTTAATAAAAATAATTGATATTTAAATAAATATATGATATAATCATCTTAAAAGGAGATGATTA
>Ga0209508_1000590_pt1 | contig 35631 bp, 31 predicted proteins | sample AD_UKC129_MetaG_FD_184427 | JGI IMG/M metagenome (GOLD analysis project Ga0209508, IMG submission 184427) | Active sludge microbial communities of municipal wastewater-treating anaerobic digesters from Canada - AD_UKC129_MetaG (SPAdes) (version 2) | ecosystem: Engineered > Bioreactor > Anaerobic... | reverse complement strand
TGCCAAACTGTGTATATATCTCCCTCTTATCTCCTTTGTGCTCTGCTACATACCCTTTTTTCTTCCTGCCTGTTTTGTCTTTAAATATTGCTTCATCTATGATTTCACAATAGGTGCTTATCAGTTGGGCGTTTAGGCTGTCGGACTTCTTCTTGAGCTCATTCTCCAGTTCTTCGAGCTTTCTTATCTCGTTTGCACTAAGAAATCCCAAAACATCAATGATGTAATTCTCTAAAATCTGATATATAATATTACTCACAAGAGACTCCTCCTTGGTATTTTGTTTGTTTTTCGTTGATCAATATTTTACCAAAAAAGAGGGGTCTCTTGCTTTTTTAACCTAAAACAATTTTACACTAAGTTAATGGACCGGATTATCACGATTTTATCTTCAGGACTCAAAATAGGTGCAAATCAGTCCGGAAGTCATGTGCCAGTGCACCCGGGTCCGTGAACGCAGGTCCGTTTCGGCCAGGCAAATGGATAATCCCTGGTATCCAAAAAGCAATATCTGCTTTTATATATCTGCATAATGCCGGATCAATAATGCCCTGAAGGTAATGTCGCAGGCTTTTCGGGTTTTTGACCTCCAGTCTGTTTCGAGCCGATAACCGCAGTATGGACCCCAGTCTTTCAATTCCAATACCGGAGCATGGCAGATACCGTCGTCATCGACATATCCCATGATATCATCCACGGTTTCCTGCAATGCAGGCACATACTTCACGATACCGCACCTGGCAAACCATTCGATATACTCAAGCTGGTATACTTCAGGCTTGCTGCGGTATGGTATCGACATTGGGCCCGGCAGCAGAGTCGTCACTTTCACGGTCAGACCCTGGGCAGGGAACGCTCCCAGCGGGCCCAAAGGATGTCCGACCCATGACATGGGGACCAGGTTCACAAGTTCCGGCCGGTCGGTTTTCATCAGCTTTGTGACGGAATCAGCGATCATCCTGATATTTTCTTCACTTTTCCAGGAGTCCGTATGAGCCAGTATATCCAAATGATACCGGCATGGCCATCTTTCGTTGTCATTGAAAACCAGCATCTTTCCGCCTCGGATCGTATGAGTGATGTCCAGCACTGAATCGATCTCGAGTACACGGCGGAAGCAATCCAGGGACAGCCGGATCTGCGGCGATATATCGATGATATCGTCATACCCGGCACGGGCGATGCATGCACTGCGAATGAGGTTATGCCCGTGTCCGGTCACCTTGAACTCGTCTATTATTTTGCCTTTCGTATCATAGCACCAGTCATCGAGGGGGACCGTGGCAAAGGCCTCCATGGCCCGCCTGAGTACCGGTGTTTCCCTGTCCACGGCTTTTTCCGCAAGGTACTTCGTCGCACCTTCCTGAGTATCAAGACCTCCGTGAAGACTTGTGCCTATCCAGCCATTTTTCTGCTGACAGGCTATTATGCCCTGTATCATCGGTTCTTTCATGATCTGTTCCTGGTAAAGGGCAGCTTCATTTGCTGTAAGGTCGTCCAGGACTTCGTCTTTTACACGGCATTTGATCGATGGGTTTGCATTTTTAAGCAGAAAGTCGATCATTTTCTGCTTTTTGCTTTTCACTGTCAACTCCCCCTAAGCGGCATTTGCCAAATAATACTGATCCATATCCGAAAAGTGAATGTGCCCGCACCACAAATGCTTATCTTTCGAATAATCTCAGCATGGACATCTTCATTTTTTCATGTTTGCCTGTATAAGGATGTTCCCTCAGAGGCAGGTTGAAATATGTCCTGCCCGTAAGGACCGTGGTCGGGTGCGTGAATTCCCTGAATCCCCATTCCCCGTGGTACGCACCCATTCCCGAATGTCCTACCCCGTTGAACGGCACGCCTTTCACCATCATGTGGACGCAGACATCGTTGATGCATCCTCCCCCGTATTGCTGGGTAGACATGACCTTCTTCGCCCATTTCATGTCCCTGGTGAAAACATACATGGCGAGGGGATGTTCCCTGTCAGCGATGGTTTCCACCAGGCTGTCGATCTCCTCGTCCCTGAAAGGAACGACCGGCAGGATCGGGCAGAACAGTTCGTTCATGACAATATCCTCGTCTATGCCGACAGGATAGATTATGGTCGGGGTAAACTTTCCCGATTCCCTGTTGCCGGTCCCCCCGAAGATTATCCTGTCCCTGTATTTTTCGGCCCACCCGGCACACTTGTCATACGCCGCCTCGTTGATGAGCTTCGGGTATTCCCCGTTTTTCTCGGGATTTTCGCCTATCTGCCTCACAAACTCGCTTTTGAGCGCCTTTATGAAGTCATCCGCTATTTCGTCGGCCACTGCAACCTGGTTGATATTTATGCAGATCTGTCCTGCGTTGAGCAACTTGAAAAATGCTATCTTACGCGCGGCATCCTTTATATTCGCGTCTTTTCTGACAATGCACCAGTTTCCGTTTTCACCGCCAAGTTCAAGCGCCACCGGGGTCAGGTTTTTTGCCGCTTCCGTGAGCACATGCCTGCCGACGGCAGGGGAACCCGTGTAGAATATCTTGTCAAACCTCTGGGCGAGGCACATGTCTGCCACATCATGCCCGCCGTCTATAACCGTTACATATTCTTCAGGGAACGTTTCAGCGATCAGTTTCTGCAATGCCCTGGTGCTGGCTGCAGATTTTGAGCTCGTCTTGAGAACTGCAGTGTTACCTCCCGCAATGCACGGTATCAGAACGCCCAGCGTCAGCAGGACCGGAAAGTTGAACGGGCTTATGATCAGCGAAACGCCGTACGGCAGCTTGTATACTGTCGTAAATATGCTCGGGAAACACATGAGGCCGCTGAAATGCTTTTCCGGCCTCGCCCACTTTTTAAGTCCGCGTATCGTCTCGTTTATCTCCACTATCATCGGGCCGATATCGCACATGTACGCCTCGACCCTGCTACGCCCCAGGTCCTCGTAAAGCGCTTTTTTCAGTTCCTCTTCATGGGCGGTGACTGCCGCCTTCAGCTTTTTCAGCTGCTGCAGCCGCCAGTCGACATCAAGGGTAACCCCGGACCTGAAAAACTTCCTTTGCCTTTCTACGATTTCCTGTATCTTCTCCGGTGTATATGGCATAAATTCTGCCTCCTTCCAGGTCTCGCCTGACAGCGGTCTGTTTCAGGGAGCATCAGTTCCGTACCCCCTTCACCGGTCCAAGGTTGAGTTGACTTCCTGTGCCCGGATGAATTGTTTTTACTTTACTTCTTATGATTATACCCATAAATAACCCATAAGTAAAAAATGATAATGAACATCAAATCTTATATTATTCTACATGTTATAATATTCCCGGAAGGTGAGAGAAGCATGGATTATGATGCAAGGATCCAGGCAACTGTCGATTATATAGAAGAGAATATCTGCAAACCGATCGATTTGTCGGACCTGAGCAAAAAAGCTTTCTGCTCCGTGCCTCATTTTTACAGGATATTCAGCAGTGTCGTCGGAATGTCGGTCATGGACTACATACGGAAGAGGCGGCTCAGTATCGCGGCGCATGAACTGGTGAACACTTCGAAAAGAATCATCGACATTGCTTTCGATTACGAGTTCAAGTCACAGGAGGTATTTACACGGGCATTCCTGAAAGAGTTCGGCATTACCCCCGGAGCATACAGGAAAAACCGCGGTGAAGGCATTACTTTGTACGAAAAATTCAATGTATCGGAGTGTATGAAAAAAATGGCTGCAGGTAAACTGGATGTAAGGATAGTAAAATTCGAGCCTGTAAAAGTCGCATATTACAAGGGATACGGCGTGAACCCCGAGAGGAAGGCGTGGATACCAATCACCGAATGGCTGCTTGCGGATGCAAAAGAGCTTTATTTCAGGCAGTTTGGCACTTACCCGAGCACAAAGGAACTGCTAAAGTATGCCGAAGAGAATGATTTATACAAACCGCCGAAAAACAGGAGGTATTTCGGTTTCGACAATCCGCTGAAAACAGAAGGCAAGCCCGAGTATGGATACGAAGTCTGGGTCATTGTAAATGATGGCGAAAAAGAAGATGACAAGGTAAAAATCAAGGATTTTGAAGGCGGGCTGTATGCGGTGACACGCGCAAAGAAAAGCACGAAAAGCCTGATAGAGACCTGGCAGAAGCTGTTCAAATGGCTTGAAACAAGCGGTTATAAACACGGCAGCCATCAATGGCTTGAAGAATACATTACTATCGAGGGTCAAAAAGGTTTCGTGGCATTTGATTTATACATGCCCATTTCTGAATAGTTTACGTTGTCCTATAAGTGTTTCATTCTAACTTGCACACGTAAAATGCCGTATGGTACTTACCATACAAGCACCTTTCGTCTGCGCACACGAATCCTTCGTTTTCATAGCTGCCCGCATCTCCAGGGCGGCATTTTTCATGGTTCCAGAATGCGGGTCTGATGCCTGCAGGTTGGCTGAGCAATACTCTAAAACCTGTTTTCAATAAACCTTACAAGGAGATCATTAAACTCGTCTTTCTGATCATAAAACACGCCATGCCCGGAAAACCTGAACGGTATCAGCCTGGAATTCCGGATCAACCTGTTCTGTATTTCACCCAACCGGAAAGGAACCACTTTATCATGGATACCGTGTATAATAAGCGTGGGCACACGTATAGCGTCCATGTCGGCAAACAGGACTTCGTTTATCCAGGTCCTTGCAACTGCTGCGGTTGCCCATCCCGCTGCCTGCAGCCCCAACCGGAAGAACCAGTCTGAGAAAGCCTGCGATGTATGCTGGAAGAAAAACATGTTGCCAAAATTCCGAAGCATTTGAGGACGGTCATTATATGTACCTTCAATTATCTGCAATACCGTCTCCTGGTCGATCCCGTAAGGAAAATCGGGACGTTTGACCAGACTTGGCGCAGCTGCTGCAACAAGGACCAGTTTGGTTAGGCCGTATCCTTTATGGCGTCCCATGTACCTTACTGCCATCGCACCGCCGGTGGAATGTCCCACCAACGCAAAGTCTTGCAGACCCAGGGTTTCCACAACGCCTCTCACATCGTCCGACAAGGTGTTGTAATCATACCCGTAATATGGTTTGTCCGATTTCCCAAAACCTCTTGTATCCATTCCAATGCATCGGTATCCCAGTTGGGGCAACTTGTCGAGCTGGTATTCGAAGAGCTCATGGCTGCCCGGCCAGCCGTGCAAAAACAGTATTGCCTTTTTGCATTCAGGATTCAGATCTTCGACATAGATATTTACATTATTTACATTGACATAATACCCCATAGTTCCTTCTCCTCAATGAATATCTGCAGAATCATTATATTCATCGAGGAGCCTGGAGCTACCATGTTTCCGGATCAATGACCTGCGGGCTGGAACAGCATAACGCATTATAAACGGACGGCATAAAACACCGGAAAGGATTTTTTCAAAACTACTTTCAAACCGGCTGTGCAGGTGTGCCGTCCTCCTGCGCCATTAGATTTTTCCGCGATCTTATGCTTTCTTTTATTCGTTTGCCGTAGATAATGAGAATAACCGGAACAGCAAGGGCCAGCGCACCTACGGTATCAATAAATGCATGCTGCTTGACCAATACTGTCGATATGCTGCATGCAGCGGAAAGTATAAGGATAACGCATTTCTGCCATCGTTTGAAGACACGGCTGTCAAGCACTGCAACACTATCGCCGATACACCCAAGGACGTGCATGCTTGGGAACACATTCGTCGGCGTGTCTACACTCCAGATCAGGGCAAGAAGCTTTTCCGAGATGCTGGTCGGTACTAAGCCGGCCGGTCTCAGCGTCTGCATGTTCGGGACAAGCGCATCGAAAACCAGTGTAAGAGTAAATGATATCATCAAAAAGTACATCCACCGCCTAAAAGCTTCTCCGTCTCCGATAAGCAGCGGTATACCCACAACCGCGAACAAAATATAGAAAAGGCAATAGGCCCATACCATTTGCGGCACAAAAGGGATCGCAGAATCGATCGGCAGATCCGTTACCCAATATCCGTCCGCTGGCACAAGGTTTTCCACGGTGAAAAACAACGCTATGTAGAACGGAAAGTAAAGACACAGCCATGCGTGCTTGTGTGTCAGAATGAATTCCTTGATTCTTTTAATGAGACATCCTCCTTTCGCGCTGCCGGACATGCAATCCTGACGCGCAATTACAGGTGCATTTCCTTTTTTGCCATCAGCCCGATGGATCGATGATCGTCAGCCGTTATTTATAAATCAGAAACACAAAAAAGTCAAGCTCAGCTTTTAATTATAACACACCCTGTGCCTCACCCTCTCAAAAATCGACGTTACTATGATATATACGACTCAAAGATAAAAAATCCTCATGAATTCTGTTTGCATTTTACTTAACGCTGAAAAACACTCCCGGTTTATCCTCATAACTTTTTCAGATCAGGACTAACACCTCTGGCATGGCTTGACTTGATAGGTTTGTCAAAAGGGCATTTACAGGACATATGCTATACCTCAGGATCCCATGTGCCCGGCGTCGTTTGCCGGTTCTGTGCAGATGATGACATGCACGTTCTTCAGGTTGCCGAAAAGAGATTTTGTCTAAGGTATTCGCTGGTATATATATCTGCTTCATCCGGATATGGATAACCGCAATGACCTGCGACTTTTTTCGCAAGTCTGCCAAATAACTCATAAGTCGATTTCAATGCAGAAATCATGTCTTCCTTGTCATAATGTGCAAAACACAGTTTTAACTCCCGGACGATCTCCTCATCCGCCCATTCCTCCAGGAACCTGCTTTTCCAGGATCTCTTTGCTTATCTGAATAAGTTCCCGGTTGATGGATGCCAACATATTCTTAAGTTGCTCCCTTGCCTCCGGAGAGGTGCCTGAGGCAGTATCATGAAGTTCCCTGAAAATCGGATCATAGCACCATATCAGCAAATCGCGCATCCTTGTGTGCAGGCGATCCATATTGCTGTAAGGAAAGTTATAACACGTTTGATTTACGTAAAAGACAAAACCGCTGTTACCTCCTGCTTCATTCCCGCCGGAATCCAAATATTGTGTTTGGACCCTATCCGCCATACAGTAAAGTTCATACCACTCCTGCCGTGCTTCAGCAGCAGCACCTGCTTTAGCCTGTTCCAGGCTCTTATAGCTCATGTTCAGCACAAAGATCCCGGCTAAAAGGATGATAAGCAAAATGGATACAGCTGCCTGAAAATTGCGCAGACCTGATTTTTCGGCCAATCCATCTGCATCCCTGAAAATCTTCAGCGTTTTTGCAAATGTATATGATATGGCGCCGGTCAGCAGTCCAAACAGGGGGATCAGGATCCATTTCCAGCCCAAATTATCCAGCGGTGATGGGATATAACCCAGATAGTACGTGTTTCTCCAGGTCAAAAGCCCTGCAATCAAAATCAAGGCAACAGATATAATATACAAAACCGTAATACCTGTTTTCTGTCTGCGAATTTTTCTTTTTTGCCCCATAGACAACCGCTCATAGTAGCCCTGGACTTCCCTGTCCATCTCTTCCCTTGTCAGACCGTCGATCCTGTAAAAGTGCAGTTCCACATCAGTTGCCGGAAGCGGCCTGTCTTCTGCAATTTCCTTCAGGTATTCGCCAAGATCCCGGATGGACGAAACCGAGCTGCTGTTTATCTGCTTCAGCCGTTCCAGCACCCTGGTCTTAAATTCAAGATCCGCAGCCGTCTTTTCCCCGTAACTTTTCAATATCTCAGGAATCCTTTCGGGCTCATCCCTCATAGCGATAATATCAGAAATGGAAAAGTCCAGTTTTCTGAGACCTGCGACCAGGTTCAACTGCTCTATATCATGCTCCGAATAAGTTCGAAAAACCCTGCCATTGATCATTGTCTGTTCAGGATGGATCAGTTGCTTTTCTTCATAGAACCGGATCGTTTTTTCCGTCAAGCCGGTTATCCGGGCTACTTCTTTTATTCTCACAGTCCCCAACCTCCCTCTCCCCAAACTTTAACATATACCCTAAGGGAATAAGCAAGAGTTTTTCTTAAAAGTATGAGTTATTGAATTAGGAACAGCTTCTATCCAGTTCATTTCGCATTCGTAATGGCATATCTGCTTTATATTCTGAACTCTATCCGGAACTTAATCAATTATAACATTTCTAAATTAAGGAAACTTCAAATCTTATACCTTAAACCGAATCTTACACAGGCGGGTATGATGGACTTGACAATATGTAGAATAATGTATCGCGGCGGGTTTCCCCGCCGCTGTGGTCAGGTTTCTTTGGATGCAGTTCAAGTAATCTCGAATTCACCAAACCATTGGTCATACTTGACGCGGTATTTCCCCGGTAAAAATTCATAGTCGAACATATCTGCCTTTAAACGAGCCACCTCGTGTGTTTCGCCGGGTTTTATCCTTAACCCTACCAGGAAAACTACATTTGCGCCTTCCACCCACGGAACCTTGACCCATTCGTCACCATCGAAGCGTTCCAGGCTGTCGACACCTAAACCACCTTCATAAGTCTCATCCGACATATTTCCTATCGTGACCAGTATGCCGGAATCGACAAATTCATCAAGCGTTATGGGGTTTGGGTCGAATTCTACCGAGATCATATTCGGATCGCTGGGGACTATTTCGAACTCTCCGTATCAGTCATCGACCTTTACCCTGTACCTGCCAGGAGTGAATGCAACGTTGACTTGTTTTTTCTTTTCCAGCGATTCCCCTTTTTTCAGTGAAATCAAGGGGAACTGGCCCAGCATGCCGTCGGAATGTGGAATGGTGACCCAGTCGTCTCCGTCAAACTGCTCTATGCTGTATAAAAACTTGCTCCTGGTTGTTGTAATCAGCCTGGCGAAGCGTACCCTCGTATGTTAAACCGCATTTCTTCATAACATTGCCGGAATGAGGATTATTGGGATCATGCTGAGCTTCTATCCTGTTGACTCCCACCTCTTCAAACAGGAATGGGATAATTGCACTGAATGCCTCAGTGGTGATTCCCTGGTGCCACCATTTGCTGCCGATGCAATAGCCGATATGTACTATATCCAGTTGTTCTTTCATATCCACGACAAAAATAGTTCCAATCGGTTCCCCGATACTTTTAAGTACGATTGCCCATTGATAGTAGGCTGGGTTTTCATATGATGCGATCCTTCCATTTATGACCCTTTCAGTTACAGATATATCCTTGTGGGTCGGCCAACGGAGATACCTGGTGACGGCTTCATCCGATGTCCAGTTCTTATATGCATAACTAATATCATCCTTGGTAAATCTTCGTAAAATCAACCGCTCTGTTTCAATCGTCTTTGTTCCCTTATGGTTCATTATTACCCCTCCGTAATTATGGCTTTTCCAAGTATATAAGTCGATTGTAAGCAAATAAATCCGGAAAAATCAAGACTCACAGTCTTATATCAAAGCATACCGGAGCAGCTACAATATGGTTCTGAGAAATTCACGGATCACACCGTTCACCAGTTCGGGTCTGTCGGTGTTGGAATTGTGTCCGGCTCCTGGGATCCATTGGATCGGAATGCCTTCCTGCTTTGACCATTCTGTATTGTAGCGTTTCGTATATCCTGCATTATCTTCCACGCCGCATATCAGCAATGCAGGGCAGGAAACCTCATATGCCAGGTCCGCCTCTATTGCTTCCGCCAGGATTTTGAATCCATGGGACACCAGTTCACAATATTCTTTCTTTGTGTAAGTGTCCATCATGTCGTACATAAGCCGGCGTCCATACTCGGTTACCGCGCAACCTTCTGCGCCGTGCTTTTTTAAAAGGAACCACGGATATACACTGTACATGAGTTTCGTGTTTTTAAGCGCATATATCTCCCACTTTTTCATGTATTTCCTTTTAAGCGGCGCAGAATCGATGGAAACGAAACCCGCAGGACAATCCGGATATTTCTCCATCAATGCCTGGGCGACATAACCGCCCATTGACTGTCCTATGATTACAGGCCTGATTATCCCCTCACGGGCCAATATATTATGAAGCCATTCCGCTTTATCCGCGAGCGAGAAATCGAGTTTGAACGGTCTTGACGAGCCGTGTCCCGGCGCATCCCATACGAGCAGATTGTAATCTGCTTTGAACTCTTCGATTTGCTTTTCAAACAATCTATGGTCTGCCGACAGACCCGGAAGAAATACAAGCCATGGCCTTTCTCCTGAAACAGCGCAGGTCCGGTAGTGAATTGAACCATTTGCGGTGTTGAACACTTTTTCGGTCATTGCTGACCCTCTATACCACGTCTAAGCAATGCCATCTCTGAATGTGGACTGCCATTGATTGCAGATTTCCTCTTTATCCGCCTTAAGCTATTCTGCGAAGTCCCTGTTTTAAAAGCCTCAACGTACTGAAAAAGCAAAGGTTTGACCACAATAAATCCCCACGGCTGTTGCTGACGGGGCAGCCATTGCAGCTTTCAGCAGATGATGATCTTATCGTGCTCGACCGGCTTATCCTCCTGGTAGCAACGTATGCTTCCCCTGCTGTACATTATTTCAAAAAGGTTTTGGCTTTATCCATTATTGCTTCTCCCAATTACATATTGCCGCATGCAAAAATGCTTTACCGGCTTAACCGCACGATTGCCTGTTCTCTTTTATGACAATTATACCTCATCCTTAAAGCACATTCCATGCAACGGATGAGGCGGATCAAATGCAAAGGCTTAAATCAGGCAAGGTTGTTTCAAAAGCCGCCTGTTCGCGGAAACACGTCAGCGGTTATATCATAAGACGGTACTACTGTAAAGCTGCTACTGTCTTCTTTCCCGATCCTGATGCTCTTGCTTTTGATGATATCACCGTTCTTTTTCAGAACTGATATCGTGATTATATTATCTTGCACGCTTTCATCCATATCAGCAGGTGACCAGTATACCTGCTCCAACGATGCCAGTGTGACATCCAGCATTTTGCCATGGTCGGTGATCTGGCCTGTTTCCGCATCCTTCAGAAGCAGGGAACCGTTCTCTGTAGAAAATTTTATGCTATGGGCTATGTTATAAAATTCTTTATTCAATGTTATCGAAATACCCATTCCAGGTACCGACGACATATCAGGGCTGTATTTCCCCGGATTGATGTAAATCTCGAAATATATATCCTGCAGGAATCTTTCGAAATCTTCCTTACTGTTCGAATATTCCCATAGTTCCCTGTCGAAATACTGCTGCAGCTGTGCCCTCTCGAACTGCACAATAGTATTGGAAGGCAGGATGTTAAATCTGACTATATCAACGTTTTCAATGAGCGAAAACAGGATGAGGGCATTATCAAGCAGTACAGGCTTTGCATTTTTCAGTTTGTCTTCATTTACCGCATCGATATCATCCAGTCTGTAATTTACGGTGATCCCATACGGCTTGCTGCCCGTATCAAGCTTGATACCTTCCTTATTCCCGGCATAGGGGAGTTTATTCAGCAAGTTGCCTGCATTGCTTGCATTGCCGATATATCTGCTCCTGTGTTCCAGCAGATCACTAATGATATTATTACGTGTCATGGCGGACCTGATTTCTGCAATATAATCATTTTTCCCGTTTGTTAAAAGTACAAAAGCAAGGACGACAAGCAGCAAAGCTGCAAAAATCCCCGCCCAGGCCTTATTTTTTCTGAACTTCATTATTCCTTTTATTCTGCTCTTTATGTTACTTTCACCGAATGCAGGGACCACTCCGCGCAACAGTGTATTTTGCTTTACCGCGATATTCAAAAGAGTATTTGCATATTCAGATCGAATATCGTTCTCATATGCCGATAACACCCGGGCATCGCACGACATCTCCATATCCTTCTGATATAGCAGGAAGCACAGCCACATCAGCGGGTTGAACCAATGGATACATAATGCCAGGACGGCAAGCAGCCTGGTAATATTGTCATAGCGCTTTATGTGAACCAACTCATGAGCAATTACATATTCCAGTTCCTTGCCATAACGATCACCGGCAAACAAGGCAGGGATTATTATCCTTGCATTTGCAATGCCGTATACGACAGGGGTGTCTGTTTTGTCAGAAATGTAAATACTTACTTTCCGCCTCAAATCAAGTCTGCCGGCAGATTCCGCAAGCAACCCGTTATCATTGAAAAGAACTGCTGTCTTAAAACTTCTGATGATTTTCAAGTGAGCATATGTGCAGAAAGCCAGTAATACCAGGAACACTGACATCCAAATACAGGCCATGACAGTAACGGGCCCTTTTTCCCCGGACACGCCGGCTTTATCTGTATGTATATTTTCTTCAGGACCGTCATTCATTACGCTGTTGCTTATATACATATTGCCGTCTGCAGTGGACTTAGCCTCATCGATGATGCTGATGCTGTTTCCCCTGCCCAGGTCCACGGCATCAGCTGAATATTGGGATGCGCTTTTGTCCCAGGGCCCGGATGCCCACAGCGCTCCGTCCCGGGCAGTTTCGGGAAATTTTATAAAATTGAAAATACTGAAATCGGATTGTACTGAAAATGGGACCAGCAGCCTTACTAAAACTATGACCCACGCAGCATAACTGAAAGTTACCGGCAGCTTTTTACCTGCCAGTTTGCGAAGCAATATCACTATTATGGCCGCTATTGAAGCTGTGATGCTCATTTTGACAACTGTCAGAAATATATTCTCCAACATATTATTTATCAGCCTCACATTCTTCTATTATTTTTTTCAGTTCAGCAATCTCATCAGCAGTAAGTCTTTCCTTTTTGAGAAACGTGCTGAAAAAAAGCTTCAGGGAACCGTCGTAGAATTTGCTGATATGTTCCTCGCTCTCTGCCCTCAGCACTTGTTCACGATCAACCAGCGCATAAACCACGGTGTCTTTGTTTTCAATTATTCCCCTTTCGCAGAGCCGTCTTATGACGGTATATGTGGTAGATTTCTTCCATCCAAGCTTTTCACGCGCAAGTTCAACCAGCCTGTTACTTTTCACGGGTGAGTTGCTCCACACAATATCCATAAATCTGTATTCTGCATCATATACTTTGATCTCTTTCATCGCCGTCTCGCCTCCTCGGTCTAATGAATTAAACCGTCACGGCATTAGTCTAACGCATTAAACCATTATTGTCAATAGTAAAATGGTAAGCAGTGGAATTTAAAAATCCGGCAACACCCACGGTACATCACGGGCCTGTCGCCCTGTCAAGAAGCACAGCGCGCACAAAATTCGGCAGCAGAGAAATGCATCGAGCCGAATCCCGAAATCTGAAAATCATTGTTCTGCCTGATTGGTGAATTTCGCCGCCTTACAGGCAATGATACTGAAAACGGCCATGTATGGAACCGGCCCCATTCTATCTTCATATAATCTCAAACTCGCCATACCATTGGTCGTACCTGACACGGTATTTCCCGGGTGAAAATTCATAATCGAACTCATTTGCCATCAAACGCGTTATGGCACGGGTTTCGCCAGGTCTGATATTATGCTGGTACAGGAAAACAGCATTCCTGCCCTCCACCCACGGGACTTTGACCCAATCTCTGCCATCAAAACGTTCTAAGCGGTCTATACCGGAACCGCCTTCATAGATCTCGTCCGACAGATTTTTTATTGAAACCACTATGCCGGAACTTATGAAATCATCAAGCGTTATGGGATTTGGGTCGAATTCTACCGAGATCATATTCGGATCGCTGGGAACTATTTCGAACTCTCCGTACCAGTCATCAACTTTCAGCCTGTATTTGCCCGGAGTGAAGTTAACGTAAAACCGTTTTTCCAATTCATATGTTTCCCCTTTATCAAGTGAGATGAGAGGGTACAGCGAACTGCCGGCTCCTGTAATCCCGACCCAGTCGTTTCCGTCCAACTGTTCAATGTGAGCCACAAACCTGCTTTTGTATTCTTCTTCAGAGAGGTTCGTTATTGATATATAAAGTCTGCCTGATTTTATCTCATGTACGGGGATAACATTTGGTTTGACTTCAACAAGCAATTCATACTGGCCTTCATTGACAGACGGCGTATAAGGCGTCGGGTCATATTCCGGCGGTGTGGGATCAAACGGGACTGCTGTGGTTTGGTCAGGATCCGTTGACTCAGTATCCCGCGTGGAATCCGGACTGTTATTCTCCTGCCGGGATACAGCTTCATCCCCAGCTGATATCATATCATTTTCTGAATAAGCGGTTTCGCTGTCGGCATCCGCAAGTTTTCCTCTGTCTTCCTCCGGAATTGCTTCTCTTTTAGGTGGATTTGAGGCAAAAGCGATCACGGCCGCGCAAACAGCCATGACTGCAATCACTATGACCCAGAATGCAGGTTTCTTAAAATTGAGTATATTTTTTATCCTGGTCTTTACGTGGTTCTCGCCGAAAGCCAAAGGATTCGCCGTCAAAAGCCCTTTCCTTTGCACCGCCAGCGACAGGAGCGAACCGGAATAGCCTCCTTTTGCGCCGTCGCCCAATCTGCGCAGCACGCTCTCATCGCACGACATCTCCATGTCCCGGCTCATGAGCGAGTAACTCAGCCACATGAGCGGATTGAACCAGTGAAGGATGAGTGCAAGATAAGCAAGCGGTTTTACCAGGTGATCCTTCCTGCGTATATGCGTACGCTCGTGTTCAAGTATGTAAGAAAGGTCAGTGTCTCCGATATTTACAGGCACATAGATCTTCGGACGGATAAAGCCGTACACGATGGCTGTCCCGATGGCATCGGTTTCAAAGACGTTGCCATCCACGCGGGTCGCGGTCTGAAGCTTTCTTTTGGTTCTCACATAAGAAGCAATGCTATAAACCAACAGCACAATGACGCCAAGAACCCAACCAAGGCTCAAGGCAGCCAGCCATGTCTGTACATGTTTTGCGCCTGCTGAATGAAAACCCGCAGGGACGGCCTCAGTCAGGGATACATTCACAGCGCTGTCTACACCAACAACTTCGGCCCGGACTGCAGGCGTCCGAACCATTCCTGTATCCGGCGTTACAAACCCATATACCACGCTTCCCTGTTTCGCATTCAGGTTTACCAGGCTGAAAAGGCTGAAAGCCGAATCAAAAGAAAATGGGCATACAAGACGGAAAAGCACGGGAGCCCAGAGAACATAGGAGAAAATCTTCGGCGCTTTTTTTAGCAGCAGGCGGATAAAAATAACGCCGATAGCCACAAATGATGCAGTAATGCTCATGTTGACTACGGTTATGAACAAATCCTCAAGCAGGCTCATTTCACAGCCTCCTCTATGATCCGCTTCAGTTCCTCGGCTTCCTGTTCTGAGAGCTTGCGTCCGCTCAGGAAGGCAGTCAGAAATTTCGGCAGCGACCCGTCGAATGTTCTTTCCAGCACAGCTCTGCTTTCATATCTTTGCACATCTTCACGCTTAACCAATGAAGTAACGGTCGCATCCTTGTTTTGCAGGATACCGCGTCCGCAAAGCTTTTTTAATACAGTGTATGTGGTCGACTTTTTCCAGCCAAGTTTATCAGCGCATAGCTTTACAAGCTCAGTGGAGTTGATCGGTTCGTTGTCCCAGATAATGCTGACGAATTTATATTCCGCATCAAAAAGCTTATATTTTTCCATTCTTTTGCCTCCTTGGTCGATTTTGGCAGGCCTGGTTAAAGTCTATCACAATCGACCTCCCGTGTCAACAGTGTCTGGCAACAAGTGTTAATTATAATGAACATAGGCAGGTGCTTTTGGCAATGAATTGACTTCGTTCATGTATCCATGCATGGATGATAAAACCTCTTGGGGAATTTTGGGGAATAAGCATGGCAGACAGGACACAGAACCGCAGCTGCTTCTGCTCCGGTCGCGTTTGCTTTGAGGACTAAACCTGCCATCATTATAATGGATTCTTTTTCATCGCATGATTCGGCACTAAAATAAATCATTTCTCTAGTGATTTATGTACTGTATTCCATTATTGGCAAGGCTTCTAAATCCTGCATCCTCAAATACTTTTCTATCACTAATGCAATAAACAAAGGTTCCGTTCATTGCCATAAGGTAATACTTGTCATATTTATTTTCATATTTATAAAAAGCCTTTTCTGCATTTTCCTCTGTTAAATCATAGCAGATATCAATAAACTCATTATCTTTCGTGGCATAAATTCTATAACAGGAAATATCACTATCAAAAACGGTATCATAGTATTCAATATCGTATCCCCTATCTTCAAGATTCTGAAGTAATTGCTCCTTCTGCGGGACAGCATCTTCTGGCTTAGTTTCTTCAAATCCATTTGAAGTTATCTTTGTTTCAGTGTGGGAAATCCCATAATTTCTTTCTATATTTTCTATTCTATCATCCTTTTTTATCACTTTTGCCGAAACAAATATGATAGCAATAAAAGCAACAACTGCAACAGGTACAATTACAATTCTTTTGTTCATATCAAAACCCCTTTTCCTTTAATATTATTTCATACTCAATTTGACACTATATGTATCAATATAAATCAAAACTGTTTTAATAAAAATAAATATCGCTTGGCCTGATCATTACCCCATATGTAAGTTGCAGTAAAACATCCGGCCATTGGCATAATCCCATAAAAGTTTATAGTTCTGTAATTTCTAATTTATCTTCATATTTTCTGAATAAGGCAAAGCCTGTTAAATGCTCATTTTCATTAATGTCAAGTTCTAATATATTCCTATCATGTATTATCTTATTTATTTTTTCAACTGATGAGAGCATGTTTTTGCAAGTAGAAATAGCGGGACATAGAACCTGAATGGGTGTTAAACGGATTCTGCGGTATCCGGATCGTCATTGCCAATATCATTAAGCGCTTTCCTCTTTTTCCTCCGGACCCGGTTTATATGCCGTTCAAAATCGCCATTGCGCAGCAGCTCAGCAAGGACAAGCTGCTCAAACACGGGCACCGTACAGGAGTAAAAGCCAAGCCGGCGCTGAAAATCTTCCAGCAGTTTTTCCGGCAGGATCATGTAACCGATACGCATGGACGGGGCAATGGTTTTTGAAAATGTATTGACATAAACCACATTGGAATCGGTTGTTATAGAAAAAAGAGAATCCTCCGGCTTTTTTGAAACCGTCAGTTCAGAATCGTAATTATCCTCAATTATAAAACCGTCTCTTTGCTTCGCCCAGCGAAGGTACTCATGTTTCTTTGATATGCTGGCGGTGACTCCGCTTGGAAAACTGTTGAACGGAGTGACATGCAATATGGTTGCATCTGTCCGCTCCAGCTCTTTTGAAGATATGCCGTCACGGGTAAGCGAAAGCATATCGCATCGGATGCCCATTGCTTCATAGACTTTCCTGATCTTGTCGTATGATGGCTGTTCAAGTGCAAACTTCCTTCTGTCCCTGAAAAGCTGGGCAATCAGGCCATAAAGGTATTCTGCACCTGATCCCACGATAATCTGCGTCGGCTTTACGAGTATCCCGCGGCTTCTTGCCAGGTATGAGCAGATTTCCGTTCTGAGTTCATCGCATCCGCTGTTGGGAGATTTTATAAAGATCCGGTTCCCGTAATTAGCCAATACTTTTCGCATGGTTCTGGCAAAAACCGTAAACGGGAAATCTCCCACGCTGCTGGATTGCGGCTTGATCTCAGGAAACGTGCCGCTCTGCAATACCGTAGTTCCATGAAAGGCCGATTTATGGTAAATGACAAAACAGCCGCTGCGCTGGCGGGTTTCAATATAACCTTCTTCACTCAGCAATGCAATCGCGTGCTCAACAGTGACAACGCTTACACCGGTCTCCTCGGCAATGGTCCGCTTTGAAGGAAGACGGCTTCCATACGGATAAACTTCGGATATGATATCCTGTACGAGTAATTTGTACAGTTGCATATAGGCAGGTACTGATGACCTGGTATCGATATGATAGTTCATCTGGTTATATTAAATTCTCCCGTTCTGGTTATTTTTATAATATCAGTTTTATTGTATTCTTTATTCAGGAATTTGTAAAGATGACATTTGCCTGAAAAAGATATAAAGGAAATTCAAGAAGTTTTTTGTAAATCAGTAAAGGGGATGTGCAAGCATGAAGCAAAACCATAATACCATTGTCAAGCTTACAGTAACCGCCCTGTTCATGGCGATGAATATAGCACTCAGTTCCTTCGGCATGCCGGTTCCCGGGGGGCGCCTGTACCTGAATGACATAGTTATCTGCCTGGCAGCGATCCTGATGGACCCGTTGCAGGCATTTGTAGTAGGCGGTATAGGTGCGTTTATCGGTGATTTCCTTTTCTACCCTGCACCGATGTTTGTCTCCCTTGTTACTCATGGCCTTCAGGCTGTTGTGATTTCATTGTTTTCACACAGATTTCTGAAAAGCAAACCGCGCCTTGCATCAGGAATAGGAGTTGCTGTCGGCGCTGTCATCATGGTAGTCGGGTATTCACTGGGAAGGGCTTTCATTTACAGTACACCCGAATATGCCTTGCTGAAATTGCCTTTCCAGATACTCCAGGCTGTGGTCGGCGCCGTCGTTGGCATGCTGCTGTGCTGGAAACTCGGGATCCATAAATTGTATACCAGGATAACAAATTCTGAACAGGCATGATTTGTGGCCATCCATCATCGGTCTGCAAAGCACAGGTGATGGATCAGTCCCACTTGCTCACAGTGATGCAAGCCGATGGAACTGTTACATGTTTAACATGTCAATGGGTTTCGGTTATTTTTGCTGTTTTATATAGTTTTCTATAATTATGCAGGTGTCGAAAGGAACTTTATACCATTTCATGTTTGCTTTCGCTTTATCATAATAGTTGATTGAAGCTAAAAATTCATCTGAGTAGAAAACCAACTCGTACTCGTTATCCTGGATTATGATTGACAGCGATGGCTTGCTTTCAGGTCCATCTTTTACTTTTACTTCTTTCCATTCTTTATCGTTGAATAGCTGCAAAAAATTCACATCAGGCTTTACATGATACTCTTTGTCTTTAATGAATACCGTCAGCAAATCTTTCTGTCCCATCATTATTTTAGCGTTTTCAATTGAAAAGTACGGGTTGTAAGGCTGATTGAAATCAACTGCAAACATAACAATCAACGCAGCTGATATAAATATAGCGATCGATAGAATGATTGCCTTTGCCTTATTCATTTTCCCATCCACCCCACCGGTTCTTTCCATTTTTCTTCGACCGGCGCGGCCTCTTAAATCATACTTTATATAAGCTGACGTTTTTGGGCTGCAGTTTGTTCCCATATACATATTACGCAATAAACGAAAGCATTCCTGAATCTGTTTTTTCTTTAGATCAAAGGTTTCCATCAATCGCTGCTGAAAGCCAGGAAACCTTTGACCCAAAGTTATGGCAAACTTTTTATACTGCTCTGCAAATTAATACTTTCCGAATTCACTGTCACTTAAAATGATTTTCGGGGGATTGGCCTCTGCATTATTATCCGCTGTATCATTTCTGCTGGATGCCACAGAGCCATTGACCGGATTTTCGTTCATGCCCGAAAAGCTTCTTGTGCTGTACATCCCTTTTCTGAGTTTGAACTTTGCTACCTGCTGCTTTAACATTTCAGCCTGGCTGGAAAGTTCCTCGCTTGCTGCTGCACTTTCCTGGGATGTTGCCGAATTCTTCTGCACTACATCAGATACCATTACAAGTCCCTGGTTTACCTGCGCAATACCAGCGGCCTGCTCATTGGATGCTGCTGCTATTTCATTGATAAGTTTAGCAACTTTTGAGACATCATCAACGATCCTGTTAAGAGCTTCCGATGTCTGTTCGGCAAGCGCCGTTCCAGCCTGCACATTCTTAATGGAATCTTCGATCATCTCAGTAGTTTCTTTTGCTGCGCTTGCACTTCTTGCAGCAAGGTTCCTTACCTCTTCCGCGACTACTGCAAATCCCTTGCCGTGCTGTCCGGCCCTTGCCGCTTCAACCGCAGCATTCAAAGCCAGTATATTTGTCTGGAACGCGATTTCATCAATGACTTTGATAATCTTGGATATATTGTTGGACGACATATTTATCTTTTCCATTGCGTTAAGCAAATCCTTCATCTGGACATTGCCGTTCATGGCATTTTCCTTGGCTATTTCAGAAATGGAATTTGCCTATGATTTCCGTTACGAATTCAATGTCGATGCCATACACTTCGTTATCCAGCTGAAAAATCAGAAACCTGTCCCCCAAAGTATCTTCCATTATGTCCTGCTCCACAATTCCTTCCATACAATTTCTCCTTTCTGTCTGATATTGATCATTCTGCAACTTGCAAATGCCAGGAATAAAAGAAATATATCACCTCCCCGGAGTTGTAGCCAAATGCTTGTCCAGGCTGCAAATTCATTTATGGATCTTTGCTGATTTATGGAAGTACCCGGCTTTTACCTTATACTTACCTGTAAATCTGATAACAGGCCTTTAGTCGGCTTCCCGGGTATCCGCAGACTGTATCTGTCCGGAAGACATAGAATTGCCTGAATACATATTCTTCATCCGGCCGAAACGGATGTGGATCCATCAGGAACAGGATTTTTTGATGATTATTAGCGGTTTCATACGGATAAGCTTCAGCAAATAACACGTTGTCAGTCTTGCCTGGCAAAGTCTAACACCCTTCCCCGCCGAGAAATATGCTAATAGTAAAACAATCGTTCTCTTTTGTCTATATTTCGGATATTTTGTCGTAATAAATAACACAAAAGTAATTTTTACCTCGGGATTTGGATAACAGCATTAAGATATGCAATTCATTACACACCACAATGGATCATCGGTTTAAACTTCATGGACGGCTGAAGCTAACAAAAAGAAACCCGGCAATCCGAAATCGCATCAGTAAATGCACCAGCCAATAAAGAAAAGATATCACAGGCCCAGCAGCTCAACCGCATTTTTGTAAAATATGGCTTCTTCGATCTCCGGTCCGAGGCCAAGGTTTTTTATGCTTTGTACCGACCAGCCCTGGTCTTTCCATGGAGAATCGCTGCCAAACAGTATCCTGCTGTATCCATGATTATAAATGATGCGTCTGGCCTGCCCGCTGTCCATGATGCCGACAGCAAATGAAGTATCAAAATAAATATCCTTCCCCACAAGGTGTTTTTCTACCTCATCCCAGTATTTATATCCTCCCATATGCGCGGCTACGAACTTTCCGCCTTTAAAGCGCTTCAGTAAAGCATCAAGCCTTTCAGGCGTGCAATGGTAAGGCGGATCGTAACCTATGTCCTCGCCGGCATGGAAGGCTATGACAAGCCCGAGTTCAAAGGCAAGTTCATAAATGGGGAACATGGTCTCATCGTCGACATAAAATTCCTGGTATTCAGGATGTAATTTGATACCCCTGAGCCCAAGCTCCTTAATACGCTTCAGCTCGTTCTCCCAGTCCTCATAGAGCAGGTGGATGCTTCCAAAGGGTATGATACCCTCATCCTGTATCTGAATTGCCCAGTTGTTTATCTTTACTGTCTGTGAAGGCTTTGTCGCAATGTTGAACAGCACGGAACCGCTTATGCAGTTAGCTTCCATCGATCTTCTCAGATCACTCAGTGTACCGTCCAGCATAGCCGGGATACCAGCCTTTTCCGACAAAGCCGCAACTGCTTTCGTTGCAAGTTCATCCGGGAAACAGTGGGTATGGAAATCAATGATCAAATCGATCGCCTCTCCCGTCTATCTTCTGCATATATTTTATAATTACCAGATTATTTCAGAAAAATTATATCAAGACCTGCGCTATTTGGACAGGAGTTTGCTGTACGTTCTGTCAATAAGCAGTGCTCCGACAGGCGCGGTTATGATTATTGCTGCTACTGCTACGGTCAAAACAATCTCTCCTGATGCCAGGCCCATCGCCCCATATCCGCTTTCCATGAGACTGAGCATCCGCGGGACGACAACTGCCGGTGAAACTGCAGCAATAACTGTGCCCATTATCGCCGCATCCAACAGGCTGTTTCCAAAAAGTGCAGGCGCCAAAATCAGCATGCCGGTAATTTCAAAGCAGGCAGGGACAAAGCACATTAGTATTGCAGGACGTCCGACTTTCATTAAATCCTTAATGTCCAGATTAAGTCCTGCCCTTATCAGTATGATGATTAAAGCTATCTGCCTTAAATCTGTCGATGCGTCCAGGATAGCAGGATATATTAAGTCCAGAGCATATGGTCCTAACAGGATGCCAGTCAAGAGCATCCCCAGCAAGTTCGGAAGTTTAAATTTTTCAAATACCTTCCCCAGTGACATCCCTACCAGGAAAATCAGCGCTATCGATAACAGCATGCAATGCTCCTCCTTCTCTCACGGGCAACAAAAAAGCCGATGAGCCTGCGATATTTTTCGCAGAAGTCATCAGCTTTATAAGCGGTTTAGATTTTTACCAAGGGAGACTTCATTCCCATTTATGATGATAGATTATAATTTATAAGCTTGTCAGCCGGTTTTGCAGGCCATCCGAAAATATTGAGATTTGCATGGCTGATTGCTACAATAAAATAAGCCATACAGAGCAATAATATGAAAAAGATCGTTCAATGTGCAGGGGTCAAAGGATTCACATTAAAACAAAGGAGGCAAATAAAAAGTATGGAACGCAGCAGACCATGGGATCCGGACCAGATTACAAGGGACTATTTTGATTCATTGTTAGTTGAAATGAGGCATATAGATTCTGTTATTCCCTCAACGAAATTCGAACTTTACGGCGAGACATTCGATACGCCTGTTATGACGGCGGCTCTTTCGCATTTGAGCAATATACGGGAAAACGGAATGGTTGAAATGGTAAGAGGTGCCCGTATGGCAAATGCCGTTGCATGGGTGGGTATGTGTGATGAGAATGAACTGGAAGCAATGGCGGCTACCGGCGCCCGTATCATATGCATAATCAAACCGTATGAAGACAATGACTATATTTTTAAAAGAATCGAGCATGCGGAACGCTGCGGGGTTTTTGCCGTTGGTATGGACGTAGACCATGCTTTTGGGGCCGACGGCAGGTATGACGTTGTTTTGGGCGAGAAGATGAGGCCTAAATCCCTGTCTGAAATAAAGGAATTTATCAAGTCCACGAAATTGCCTTTCATCATAAAGGGTGTTCTCAGCGAGCAGGATGCCTGCAAGGCCCTGGAAGCCGGTGCAAAGGGAATAGTCGTTTCACATCATCACGGGATCATCAACTATGCAGTCCCGCCGCTGTATATATTGCCAAGGATAGCTAAAGTGATCGATCGCCAGATGTCTATATTTGTGGACTGTGGTATTGCGAGCGGCATGGATGTATTCAAAGCTCTTGCGCTGGGTGCCGATGCGGTTTCTGTCGGAAGAGCCATCATGGAGCCGCTGAAAAAGAATGGGGCAGAGGGAGTAAGAGACCAGATCGTCAAAATGACCGAGGAACTGGCCGGGGTAATGGCAAGGACCTGTTCGCAGGACTTAAGGAATATCGACCCGACGGTGATCTGTCACAGGAACGGCTGGTGATCCCCAAAGATTCTCCGGAGGAAAGGGACAACAAGAAAACGCTTTCAGTCATCAACGAGGACAGAACTGATGCCCATGGGCCATTTCACCCATGGGCTGATTTTATTCTCAGGTTAATTATAAATCAGCGGTATTCATTGACTGCATTCATTTATTTTTTATTTTCAGGAATATCGCACAGGAAACCGGCATATGGAAACTTATAATACATTACAGGTGTGCCGAACATATCGACGACCTTCCCGTCTGCCGTCCCATCAATGATCTGCTCTGCACCCTCAATAAGGCTTGCTATTAACTCAGGGCGAACCGGGAACGAGCCATGCGACGGGTATATCGTGTCAAACTCACCGGTATACCCGGACAGCTTCTTCAGGCTCTCAACGTACATGGATATGTTTCTGTGCTCTCTGAACATAAAAATGTTTCCGTCCTGAACGCTGTCCCCTGAAATGAGTACCCTGTTGTTTATATCCAGAACGGCTATGCTGCCTGGGGTATGCCCCGGTATGAAAATGATTTTCAGCGGCCGGTCCCCAATATCTATGATGTCATTATCTTCTGCAGGTAAAATAGTTCCAGTCCCGCCGCGAGACCGATAAGTATCTTCCTCGTCAGGATGCATATAGAAGCAGTCAAAACTGCCGTTCCCTGAAATATGGTCCGGATCGGCATGTGTATTCAGGAGCATTATTGGCAGTTTTGTGATACTTTCCGCAATTTGCTTCGCATCCGGTGTATTCATGCCGCTGTCGATGAGCAGCGCCTTTTCTGTCCCGGCAAGCAGGAAAAAACGTACTCCGTTGTCCTCGATCCGCCAGGAAGTGTCGTTTATCTGGATAATGTCAGCCATAAGTATCCCTCACCCAAATCAGGTTTCTAAAGCGCTAAGCGCAGTTGTATCAGCCGCAAACTGATCCATTGCCCCGCAGAGGCTGGCTATTTGATATTATAGCACACAGAAACCGGAAATTAACGGACAGATTGCCTGAACAGGCCATGTTTATTGCAGTAATAATACAGCCATTGCGTCCGGTTTATTTTGAACCGTGCTTCAGCGCCTCCTTCCGGGTAAAGCTTCTTTAGTTCGCAGCCATCGTCCTTTACAGCGGCAATAAAGGAAATATAATGCTTTCTGCTCATCTCATGGTCAATTGCAGCATAATACTCATCTTCGATCTTTTCAACCGTCATGCGGTGTTCATCATCCGGCGTCTCTGCGTCCAAAGCAGGGAGCACTATTCCATGGCAGCTGATTACGGCTTCACCAGTCGCGAGGATCACATTTCCGCATATCGGGCATACATGGAATTTCATACGCAGCATATTGAACGCTCTGTTCGTATTCACAACGTCTTCGCCGGACATCAGTTCGATCACGGAAACACCCAGTGGGCAGCAGAAAATCACAATTCCAGGCTCTGAAACATACTTAATTGTTCCGGTTCTATAAACTTGATCATATCCTCATCCGTTTCAGTCCGTACATCTTTAACAACTACCCTTGTCCTGCCATCCTCAAGTATTTCCTGATTAAGCAGATAGTTTACGCTGAACTTTGAGGTTATTTCCCTCGGTATTTTATGTCCCGGAGCGATAAGCTGGATATCGTTTTGCTTCATTATGTCAAACATCGGCTGCCATAAATAAACGGCAGAAGTTGCTCCAAATGGATTATCAGCTATGATGACTTTTTTTGTCCTGACGTATGCATTTGATGTTGTCAGTATTCTGATGAACGAAATCAGGCAGGCGGCAAATATAAAATACAGAGCATTGTTCTGGCCTTCGGAACCTACCGCCCTCTCCCAGCGATAGTACCTGGAATTCTCAGGTATACTCTCTATCTTGTAAAGTCTCACGGCAGCCTTATCCATATCTGTTATCTGTGCAAGAAGTTCTTTTGTAGCAAGCTTCAAAGCAATGGTTTTTCTGTCTGCGATACCTTTCTCGTCAATTTCTTTGATAATGTTATTTATGTGATTATTCATCCTGTGGTATTTTTCTTTTTCATCGAACTCAGGAATTGCAAGTTCTATTATATTTCTTCGCATACCATATACATCTATTCTTGACAAAGATTCGATCTTCCTGAGGTGGCCAAGCACAAGCTCAGCCCGCTGAACGCATCTGCGGGTGAAATTCTCCTGATAACTCTCAAGCTGACGGATATCGCCCAGGATTTTCTCTATCTGTTCTTCAATATTCGCAATGTACTCCCTGAAAGCCTCGCGTCTTGCCAGGCACTGGGCAGCACCCACCTGGGGGCTTATTTGTGCAAGCTCCTCCAAAGGCTCGCGTATTATGAAATTTACGGTTTCCTGGCTTATAGCTTTCAGCCTTCTTGTCCAATCATCGCGCATCGATTCAACTTTTTTCTTCTGTGCCTGGTACTTATCCATAAATGCCAGGTAATCTTCAATTTCCGATGCCGTCTCCCCGTCATTCTCAATTTCTTCCTGCAGGATAAAGCTGTCATAAAGCTCTGCCTGGCTGTTCAGTTTCGTTATCTCTTCTTTTATTCTCGTCAGTTCCGCATCAAGTTTCTTTTTATCATCTGCATAGCTTATGATGATTTGCTCCGTCAGGCTTATTTCTTCCCTGTATCTGTCCTCGCTCTCATATAAGGGCAGTTTTTCCCTTTCTCCTTCGGACAGGTCCTTCGTCAGCTCGCTCAGCCTTCCGTTTTCTTCACCAATCTTGCCTAATAGGACTGCCATTTCATTTTCTACTGACTTTAAACTTTTTGACGCAGTTTTCTTGTCGCTGTTCAGTTTATTGATTTGTTCCGATGACGGTATCTCTATTCTCTCTCCCATTGCCTCTCTTTTTTCAAATTCCGCGAGATTTTTTCCGTAATCACGCAATACTTTGCCTGTAAGCCTTGATAAAGAGGTCCTGTAATCCTCTATCTCTCTTCTCAGCCTTTCCTCATCTGCTAACCTGCCGCTTATTGCCGCACTGAGAGAATTGAACAGGGCCTGTACCTCGACCTTTGAAGAATCAGTTTTAACAGCGTCAAAGCTGATCAGACTGTCCAATTCCTTTTTGGAGTCATACAGTCTTAATCTCACCTGGTCAATTTCCTGGCTCACGATGTTTTTCCTGTTTTCCAGGTCTTTGATTTCACTTCTTATGTCATTTATGATTCTATTTACCTCGTCAAGCTCTTTCTTTCTGTAACCCAGCTGTTCCCTTACCTGTCTCAGTTCGTCAGACTTCCGGATCAGTTTACGAAGCTTTTCTTCCTTTTCTGCACTATCTTTTATCATTTCGTTCAGTTTTTCAACTTTTTCTCTGAGAGCACTCTTTTCACATTCAATGCTTTTTCTTTTTTCTCTCTTTTGAGCAATAGTCTCATTAAGGTCCTGCAATTGCATTTTTTCAGTTACAGCCCTGGCCGATACCTCCTGTACTTTTTCCTTCGTATAATTTTGCAGAAACGCTGATACTTTCTGCAAATCGCCACTCAGGCCGTTTATTCTGTCGTCGCTTAAGGAAATCTCCTTCTTTAAATTTTCGATTTTAATATCAATGTCCTTAATATACTGCTCAAATTGACTGTTTTCGAGTATCAGTCCCGAAAAACTGCATAAGTAGATTATTTCATCTACAGAAGGATTTTCCCTGTTCCTTACCGCATCCACATTAATAACAGGCACCGGATAGTCTGAAGTAAACTCCACCCTGATCCTGCCGCTTCTCATCCTGTTGAAAGACTTGCTGTCCACAATTACTGAGTAGGGCAAATACGGCATTTTCTCAAGAGTTGACTCTTTCTCAGCCACGGAAAGCCGGGCCAGCCAGTCAATGCCTTCCTGCACATACTCGCATTTCTCGCTCAGTTCATTGGATAACGCAATGATTTCTTCATTGGGGACATAATATCCTCTCGCCTCAGAAAGGTCCTTTTTCTGCTTCAGTCTTCCTATCTTTATTTCTTTTTTCAGTTTATCAAGGTTCTCATCGTGGATCAAAAGCTCGAGCGCATTCCTGTATCCTTCAGGGGTATTTTCTCCAAACGCTTCGGCTCTGTTTTTCATTTCACTGAGCTGCCGCTCATAGCCACTGAGCCAATCTTCACAGGATTTTAACGCATCTTCCCTTTGCTTTCTTTCTGCTTCCAGTTTTACGATCTCCAGTTCAAGCTCACTGTACTCTGAATCAAGACTGTCCATTGCAGACTGGGTTTCAGTAAGGTCATTCTGGTAATTTTGGGTTTCGTTTTCTGTTTTCTGAAGGAACATAACGGGATCGCTGACAGCTTCAAGCTCGCCATGTACTCTTATAAAGTAGTCCTGGATTTCCTTTATCTCTTTGCCGATCGTCTTTTCATTTTCTTTCAGCTGTCCGTGCAGAACTTCGATCCCGGAAGCCTTTTTTTCGTTAAACAGCAATAAATCGTTTTTCTCCTTCAGAGAATCTTCAGTATTTTTAAGCAATTCAGTTAATTGCTTATATGATGTATCTGTCACTTTTACTTCATTTTCTAACAGAAAGCGAAGCTTCCCTCCTGCTTCCCTGTATTGATCTTCCAGTTCAGAGCTGTCTTTTTCCATGTTTTTAAGGCTCTGCTCCGCTTCAAGAAGGTTGCCCAGTGTACGCCGGTATTCTCCGTACTCTTCAAGCGCCTTTGCCAGCGCGTACCGCTCCTCCAGGTCATTCAGTTCCCGTGTCCTGGTTTCTTTTTCTGTTTCCAGTTTATTCTTTTCTGCTTCAAGAAGGCCGATATGATATTTTACAAGCCCTGCTTCAAGCTGTTTTTTAAGGATTCCAGCCTGTCTTTGGTTGTCAGCATTTATCTCGATCTTACCGCTTGTTTCAGTTTCCCTGTCTTTCAGTTTTTTGAGCATATCGCCGATGAGGTTCCTGATATGCGGAGCCTGGATCCTGCATTTTTCATATTCTTTTATGGCTGCATAAAGCGCTTCATTTTTCTTTTCAAATTCCTGATAATATTCTTTTATACGTTCATATTCCGACATATGGCTCTTTCGCTTTAAATATTCATTTAAGTTCCCTCTGATCTCTATAAGTGCATCGGCCAGCAAAAGACTTTCGTCATTGCTTTTCCCACCCCTGTTCAAGGCTTCGACATCCTCAATTATTTTTATGAACAGGTCCTCTATCAGTTTTCTTGATGTGGCATTTTGCCTGAAATATGATTCTATGTTGTTTTCACCGCTATTGATCCCCCTTATGATATTCCATTCGGCCGGTATAAGGTTGTGTCCTGCAATGAAATCCTGATATTCGGAAATCGATTCAAAAGTTTCGGCAGGCAATCCTTTTTGTCTGACCTGAATGATGTACTTTCGGATATCATCAAACCCGGCATATATTTTGTTATTCCCTTCTTCTCTCACCAGGGGCACTTTTTTAATTCCCGTCATTCTTTCATCATTGTGAAAAACGCACCAGCTCAGATGCTCAATATCGCCTGACTGAAGAATATCATCCCCGTCTTTGCCGGCAGCAGCCTGCTCCTGCACACTTTTTCTTTTCCTGGCAGAAAAGCCCGTAAGTAAATACTGATAAGAGCTTCCCTCATCCAAAATCCAGTCTACAGCGACATGAGATGTTCTATCCTTTCCACCCTGGAACAATAAGCTCACAGGTTTTTCCTTACGCAGGTAAGCCTTTGGCAGAACAGTCTGCAGGATCATTTGAAGCAGGAGGGATTTTCCGCCTCCGTTTTCAAGATCGTATGTAGTGTTTTTACCTGCCAGGTCCATTCTGAAATCATCATAGAACTGGGTGGCATTATTAAAATGGACGTTCACAAGCCTTATGCTGTTTATATGTGGCATCAGTCACTAACCTCCAGACTTCTGACAAATGATAAAAGATCTTTCCTGTTTTCATTATCCTCGTAGTAGTTCCAGATAATAGTTCTGAATCTTTCGGCAGGATATATTATTTTCTGATCGGTATCAAAAACAATCAGTTTCTCACTGTGAAGGAATCTGAGAATTACCTCAACAAAAGCTATCTTATCATTTTTGCCTCCTGAAACGTCCTCCCTTGCATCTGGCAGACGCTGCCATACTCTGCAGATTTCGGCAAAATCAAATTGATAGTCCTGAATTACTTTCTCCAGATCTTCCGTCTTCATCAGGTTTTCAAAACGGACAGATACAGCTTGTATCAAATCACTTAGTTTGATATAAGCGATCGGCGTATCAGGATAGGCTTCTTTATAGAACATTGTGATCAGGGTCATGATTATGAAATATCCTGTAAAAAGTTCACTGTTTGTAGTTATGTATGGGATTCTTGACTTCAGCTCCTCATTGGACCAGCCAAAAAGTCTGCTGCCGGCCTCCGGACATATGAACAGCCTGTCATTTCCCGAATAAACTCTCAGCTCGAGTTTATGGGCTATATGGTTAAGCATTTCTTCAACATCCGTACTGTATCTGAACTTTTCATACAGGAGCGAATTCTTGTTTCTGCTCACTTCTTCTCCCTGCAGCAGTGCTTTCAATATATCCAAAGCATCGTCCAGTATTTCTGTTCCTGTCAGCATATCACTCTTCTCCTGAAAACATCATATTTGTTATTTTTAATCCTGGCAGCAGTTCCATTTCCTCATCAGGGAAACTGACAACCGTTATCTGACTGATCCGGCATTTGGTTCCAATAGTATAATAAGCTTTCAAGAAAACTTCCTCAATGGATTTTAGTTCCACATCTCCGTCAGCAGTGATATCACCGTCCCTGAACCTTATTGTCCTGGAACATTCGCCTGGTTTCTTGTCCCTGTTGATCTCGATGAGAAAACTAATAAAATCGCCGTTATACAAAATTTCTTCGGTGTACCTTGCTTTAAGGGAATCGCAAAAATCCTTCAGGTAAAGTCCCCCACCCGGCTGCAAAGTTTTGAGAAGACTTACGGCATAAAAAACGAAATTGCTTCGTACACGGCGGCTCACTCGTTTATCCAACGTATCCCTGTTTGCAGCCAAAGTATTCTCAATGCTTTCCTTATCTTCTTCCCTGCTTCTCGCTATGCGCTGGGGCATAAATATGCGAAGCGGGTTAAAAGCCTTAGGGATTTTCGGATTTAACAGCGGTTCAAACAGATATTTTATAGTACCGGGGTTTTCACTCCTGGTTATCAGCTTTTCAAATTCACCCTGGAAATTGAATCTTTCCGTGAAAATAGTTTTTCTCCTGATTGCGAGAGTACTGTCATATTCTTCAGTAAACTTTGCCGCTTCTTTCAGAAGCTCTGTATGCAGTGTCTGCGCCCTGCTTATCTCTTTCTCTATGATCCTAATAAGTTTAAATGCCCGTTCTTCCCTGGCAGTCAGATGCCCGCTGTTCAATTTCACGACAAACTCGTCGAAAACCTCACGGACGCTTTTAACCGCCACATTAAATAATTCTGCTTCTTCTTCAAACTGCAAGATTATGCTCTTGTGATAATTGTTGTATGCCTCTCCGCGATCCAGTCTGCCATACATCAGCGACTCAAGAATTGTGAATTTTCTATCCTTTTTCTTTTGTACTTCCATATTAAGTCTTCTGACGGTCTCATAGGCAAATCCAAAGGCCCCCTTCTCCATCTGTTTCTGAAACAGAAGAAGGTTGATCGTGATCTTTGTCTCATCCGGGAACTCTTTTGTCTTGAGGTAGAACTCCACTCCCTGTTCTGTGATAAAGTACTCAAGTATGCCTTCTTCAGATTGCTTTATCTCGATAAACTTAACAAATTTATCACGAAAACTTTCCGTTTTAAAACTGTAGGTATTCAGAACGAAGTTGCGGCCGCCGTTCTGCAGGGCATCCAAAAGCTCGGAAGTAAGGTTTCGGACTGTCTGATCGTCAAAGTCTCTTCCGAATATCCGTTCCAAAGCTTTGCCGATGAAAGCCTGGATATTTTGAAATGTGAGGCCCTGATACTTAAGCTTCCCCTCGTATATTAAAAATGAAAGAACAAGGAAGCAAAGTTCGGGAGTGTACCCGGATATTTCATTGTTGGTTTTTCTTCTTTTCAGGATCTCGATTATCGGGTAGAATACTTTGACCTGTTCAAGCCTTGGATCGATTTCTTCCATGAAATCCTCTGCAAGCGATATTTCCGGATCTTTGCCGCCAGTATATTCCTGAATGATTTCCCTGGCGAGCAAATCATCCTGGTCATTGTTTAATACCAGTCTTTTCCCAGTCATACGGTGCCAAACCTTTCTTTCATTAAACTTGCCGATAAAGCTTCCTGTGGAATATAACAACCAGACGCCAGCAGACCTTTAATCTGTTCTGCCGTAGTCTTATCAAAGGCTTCGGTAAAACGCCTGATGTTATTTTCATTTATTACCTGTTTACCCTGCGTCCTGCAAGGATGTTTCTTAAGGCCTATTTCCAATATCGTCATGTAACCATCAATGAAAGGCTCTATCCTGTATTGAGGATATTTGTCTTTCAATGCGCAAAAAATATTTATACCTTCCGGATCGAGGTCACCAAAATAAATGAACAAATCATTTTCAGGGTTTATCTTATATTCTTCCACGAATTTGAAACTGCTCAATATCTTTTTGCCCTCGCCGTAAATAAGCATGTCAGGATGCAGTTTTGACGGCAGATCCATTATAATTGATTTGAAAGACCAGAACGTATCTTTGTTTTCAATAATATAAACATTCCTTGATTTTAGTTCAGAAAAATCGCTTCTCTGAAAATTGAAAAATGGTTCCGGCGTTTCATAACACCTCAGATCGTCATATTTTAATCCCAGTCTTTTTAATACGGTCTCTCCCCGGCTCCTATTTTTGTCGGTACTCCTAAAAAACTTCTCGTCACCGAAAAGTTCATATGCCCTTTCGTTGACGGTAACAAAATCAGCATCTTTCTGTTTCAGAAAATCAGATATAACTTTTATCACAGATTTGTCGGTTACGAAATCATCGTGATTTCTAATATAATAATCAACTGATGCAGGGGGCTCAATGCTTCTGATTATTTCGGAAGTAAAGGCATGATCTTTTTTTTCAGCATATATTTTTCTGTATTTTTTATAAAGCCCGTTTCTTGTAGCTGGTTTAGGGCCTGAAGGCTTCAAAAGCTTTTCATTTACAAGCCTGTTGATAACCGAGCAGAAAATTTTCTGCCCCTGCTGACTTTGAAGAAAGGTTGGCATGTCAATACTTATTGCTTCCGCACACGAAAGCAATTCTTCAAGCAGGACGAATTTCCCGCACATATTCTGCGTTTCTTCTTTCAGTTGATTATACATAATTTCTTCTACAGGTTTTTCTGCCGCCATACGTTCTTTTTCATCCCAATTTATAAAATATCACCGTTATCTTTGTCTTTAAATAATAGAATATCACAATTACAGAGATAAAATAACTATATTGAGGAAATAACTGATCATCTGTTTTGTAGGATTACAATAGATATGTTACACCATTAAAAAAATAGTGCGGGAAGTTAACCAATAGTGTATGCTTATGTTACCACCACTAAACATATCCCGCATGGACAGCATAACACAAGATATGAGGTTTCGTTTATCACTTATTGAGTATTCACTGAAACACTTCCTGGGATCATACTTCCTGCTGCTGCGAAGAATAGCATCACTATCGACCTCCAGGCATACTGCGGTTATATTTGCTTTTTTCGAAATACCACTATCGAAAGGGACACAAAAATCAGTGAAAGCAAACAGGTGATCACGATAGTGCTGTAAAGAGCAGACGCCTTTATGGAGTTCATGATCAATCCCATATTATCCGTCGATAAAGAAATGGGATTGTATCTATGCACCGCGGGTATGATGTTCAAAATCATACAGATAACCACAACGATGCCTGTTACGAGCAGGCATCCGTAACTGCTTCTTGTCAATGTGGCTGAAAACAATAGAGCCGCCATCAAAAACAGGCCAAAAAGCCACAGGCAAAACACAGAAAACAGCAGATTCGATGTTTCATCCTTCGGGAAAAGATACACCGTGTAACCATAGGTCAGCCCGAAGCACAGGGCAATACTCGTCGTCCATAACAGGACCATGCAGGTGTATTTTGAAAGAATGACCGCTGTCCTGGACAATCCTTTTGTCAGCAAATTGATAAGGGTTCCCTTTGACAGTTCGGAAGATAAAACGCTGCTGAACAGGATCACCATCACGAGCAGCCCGATTTGAGTCGCGTTTTTGAAAAACTGCGTCCAGGCATCATAAGCCGTCGGCTCCGGCAATGTTATGACGACACTGTCGGGTATAAGGCTTCCAAGAATTTCAGGCAGTAATTTTGCTGTAAGGGGATTCGTGATCCCGAAAACTGCAAAGACCATCAGCATAATGAATAATTTGAAGGTTTTTGTGTATTCAAAGAACTCTTTCTTCAAAAATGCCAGATAGCCTGTCATCGAATCACCTCCACAAACAGGCTTTCCAATGTCGGTTCCATTACCGCAAATTTCAACGGAACGATGTGTTTTTGCGATAACACATCCAACAGGAAATGCCCGTCCATATCGCCATCGGCCAGAAACACCTTTACGGTGCTGCCATTGCGTGACAGGCTGATCGACGGCTGCTTCAGTTCTTCCGCATTCTCGAAACAGGAGGCTTCTTTTTCACTCCCGAATTCAAGGATGAAACCATGGAGCCTGTGACGCTCCCTTATTTCGGAAAGCGTGCCGCAGAGCGCAAGCTTCCCGCCATGCAATACCGCGATACGGTCGCATATCTTTTCAACATCGGCCAGTATATGGGTCGAAAATACAATGGTCGTCTTCCCCTTTGCCGCAAGCAGGATATCAAGTATTTCCTTCCTGCCGATCGGGTCAAGCGCTGATGTAGGTTCATCACAGATCAGGAGCTTTGGCTCATTCAGCAGGGCCTGTGCGATGCCAAGGCGCTGCTTCATCCCCCTGGAAAACCCGCCGATTTTCTTTTTTCGATGCTCTTTCAGTCCCACAAGTTCCAGCAATTCCTCGCTCCTCGACTTGATTTGGCTCTTCGTGAGACCGGCTATCTCACCGCACAGCTTCAGATATTCCATTGGATCCATGTACCCATAAAACTCCGGAACATCAGGGAGATAGCCTATATGTCGGTTGGTTCCGGATCCGCCGTACTCAACTTTTTCACCGCATACAGTCACAGAGCCGTTATCCGGCTTCAATAACCCAAGGATGATTTTCATTGTCGTTGTTTTGCCTGCGCCGTTCTGCCCGACAAAGCCAAATATAGAATGCTCGGGGACATCCATATCCAATCCCTTCAGGACCTCATGGTGTCCGAAGCGCTTATATAGCTGTCTGATTTCCAGGACGCCCATCTATTCCTCACCTCTGCCGAAAGCAAAGTATAAAGCCGGACCGATAAACTGTATGAACATGACGATAAGTATCCACATCACTTTATTCCCGAAACGGTAACGGGGATGACGCAGCACATGGATAAGCGCAGTAATGGCAAGCGCAAACTGAGCGATCACCAACGGAATAAGAAACGGCAGATATTCTTTCAACGTGGTCAGATCCATGAATCACTTCCCCCTTTAATAATGTCCCGGTTTCATTTCTTTCGTAAAGTGCCCTGTTCCCAACAGTTATTTTTCAGTTTTTCTACGATCCTCTTAAACCGGATTTCATCAGCCAGTATCGCAAATGCAGGGTTATTTATGACTCCGTCGGCCATGCTCTTACGTATTATTTTTTCATTCCTGGGAAGTGTATTCCCCAGATCGAGCTCATCGATCCACTGGTCTATCAGGTAAAAATACTCGTCTCCCTTTAACTGCAACGGGTAAATATCACTGGTTACAAGTTCTGCATATCTTTCAAGGATCTCAAGGGCTTTTTCTGTATTTCCAAGCATGGCATACCCCTGGGCGACAACGATATAGAACTTCATGAGCAGCGACGGATGCAGTTTCTTTAAGTCAAAAGCCTCGGCAATGTCATTTGCACGCTTGAATGTCTCATCATAATGTTCCGGGTCATCTGTACACAGCATAAGATAATCCGTTAACGCTCCGAAAAGTATAACCATATGCTGGTACATGGCGACCTGCAGTATCATTTTTGCTTCTTTCGATTTGCCAAGCATTTGATAGGCTGACGCGAGCAGCGATTCGGAAGAAAGTATCTTATGGCTCGTTCCCTCCAGCAACCCGATCACTTCGTTCGGATCCCCCATCATCAGGGCGCAGCATGCCTCCATGTTTAATGCCATTTGCACAAGCTCCGCATCTTCACTTTCTGTTTTCACCCGGACAAACAGCTTTTTGGCTT
>Ga0209508_1000580_pt1 | contig 35990 bp, 30 predicted proteins | sample AD_UKC129_MetaG_FD_184427 | JGI IMG/M metagenome (GOLD analysis project Ga0209508, IMG submission 184427) | Active sludge microbial communities of municipal wastewater-treating anaerobic digesters from Canada - AD_UKC129_MetaG (SPAdes) (version 2) | ecosystem: Engineered > Bioreactor > Anaerobic... | reverse complement strand
GAGGAAAAGGAGGTCGGCTGACATATGAAAGCGATATTCTGGAAAGAAGTCAAATCCTATTTTTATTCCCCAATGGCATATATACTCATAGGCCTGTTCATCCTGCTGACATCGATAATCTTCATGCCGTATCTCAGGTACGGTTACGGCCTTTTCAACAATGTCCTCGAAACCATGGGATTCATACTGATCGTCGTGATCCCCATACTTACCATGAGGATCCTGGCTGAGGACCGCAAGCACGGCACCGAGGTCCTGCTGATCACCTCGCCGGTGAACATCACCTCGATAGTAGTCGGGAAGTTCCTTGCGGTATATTTTGTATTCTTTGTAATGACAGCGCTCACATTCATATATCCGATCGTAATGGTGGCATTCGGAGCAAAATTCACGACACAGCTCGTAGGCGGCTATATCGGGTTCCTGCTTCTCGGAGCGACGTACATCGCCGTCGGTGTTTTTGCTTCCTCGCTGACTGAGAACCAGGTCATAGCCGTAATCATCAGTTACGTGTCACTCCTGATAATGTGGCTGGCGGACAGTGTGAGCACCATGGTCGGCGGTTTTGTGGCGAAAGTGCTCAACTGGTTCTCGATCCTGTCGAGATATGACGACTTCAACAGGGGTATCCTCGGGCTCAGTCCTGTCGTTTACTACCTGAGCTTTACCGCCGTATTCCTGTTCCTTACTGTAAGAGTAATCGAAAAAAGACGCTGGAGTCAGGGGTGATATAAGTGGCTAAAATAGATAAAAACAAGATCGGAAAACTTTTAAATAAAAGGACTCTGAAATACGGGACAAATGCGGCGATCATCACTGCTGCCGTGATAGTCCTGGCAATCATGCTCAACCTGATCATAGGGCTGCTGGATCTTAAGCTGGACCTGACGCCCAATAAGCTTTTTTCTCTTTCGGAAACCACCATTGACATACTGAACGGGCTTGACAAGGACGTTGAGATCATCGGCCTGTTTGATGACGGATCCATAGCATCCGACAGTGAATACAAGCAGGTAACTGATCTTCTGAGCCTTTATGCCAAGTACCCGCACATCACGGTAAGATACGTGGACCCCGATAAGAATCCGGGCATAATAAACCAGCTGGATCCCGATGATTCGATGGACCTGGGGAAGACGGACTTCGTTGTCAGGAGTACTGTCAATGGCAGTGAGAAGAAGAAGAAACTTGAATATTACGACCTTTTTGAGATAAAATTCAACGAATACACATTCAGCCGGGAAACTACCGGATCCAATGCTGAGCAGGGTTTCACCGGAGCGATCAAGTATGTGACGTCGGAATATACCCCTGTAGTCTACTTCACCGAAGGACATGATGAGTACGAAGTCGACTACTACTTCGGGAACCTGAAGACATACCTGGAAAGGAACAATTTCCTCGTAAAGAAGATAAACCTGCTGACGGTCGAAAAGATGCCTGACGACGCAGAACTTGTGATCATCGCATCGCCCAAGAAAGACTTTTCATATGCCGAGAGGGATGTGCTGGACAACTATTTCTACAATGGCGGGAATGCGATCTTCATGTTCGACTACCTGGAAAACGACCCTTCATTTGACGAACTGAACGGTCTGCTGAGCAAATACAACCTTGCAGTCAATTATGACAAGGTCAAAGAAACGGATGAAAACAGGCACCTGGCCCAGGACCCGTACACACTGGTAGTGAGCGTCAAGTCGAATTCCATCATACCCAGGGCATTCAACACACTGCTGACAGACACAAGGAGCCTGAGCATTTTAAAGAACGTGAAAGATTATGTGACCACTACTCCTCTGATCACCACCAGTCCGACCGCAGTTGGCGAGATGGTCAACAAGTCCCGCGGGGACGACCTGACTGGTCCACTTGACCTGGCGGTGGCAGTGGAGTACAAGGGCGGACAGAAACCGTCGAAAATAATCGCGATGGGCAATTCCACGTTCGTCAGCGACAGCGCTTATCAGGTTTACGGCGACCTTTACTTCAACAACATCAACTTCTTCCTGTCGGCCGTGAACTGGATGGTGGAGATAAAAGACGACATCATAGTGCCTACCAAGAGTTATGATATGAACAGGTTCAACGTAACGGCCAGACAGGCGAACGTAATGTCGTGGATCCTGGTGGCGGTATTCCCGCTTCTGATACTTGGCACAGGTCTGATGGTATATCTGAGGAGGCGTCATTTATGAAATTTTACAGGAATGCTATCATTCTCGTAGTCATAGTTGCGCTTCTTGCCGGTGCTTATGTGCTGGTCAGGACAAACAAAGCCAACAGGATGCCTGCAGAGACCAAGCAGTATGATAAACTGACGGACTTCATTTCCACCGACATTGAGTCCGTGACGCTGAAAAACAAAAGCGGCACCTTTGTGATCGTCAAAAAAGACGATGACTGGGCGTTGTCGGAACCTTCCGATATAAGGTACGATTCATCGGTGCTCAGCAGCATCGTCGTAAATTCGGCTTCGATCGTGGGCGACAAGGTGATCGAGGAAAACGCCGAGGACCTTTCCATATACGGGCTTGACGATCCGGCCATCGTCACGGTGAAATCGAAGGATGGCACCAGCGTGACTCTGGAGATCGGCAACCTGACGCCTACCGGCGGCGGATACTATGCAAAGCTGCAGGGAAAGAACAAGGTATACATGATAAGCAACTATAACGGAGACAAGCTGCTTTCAGGCAAGAACGAAATAAGGACGAAGCAGCTGTTCGACATAGCAGCGGACGATATAAAGAAGTTCGGCATGAACAGGAAAGGACAGAATATCTTCATTGCCGAGAAGACAGACGATACATGGAGCATGGCTGAGCCTATAAAGGGGAGCCTGAACGAGACATCATTCTACACGATGCTGGATACCCTTGTGAATACCCGGGTAGTGAAATTCGTGGATGACGAGCCTGAGGACCTTTCTGTATACGGACTGGACAAACCTGCGTATGAACTGATCTTCAGCACCGAAGCCACAGGCGAGATGAAGCTCCAGATGGGCCTTGAGCTGAAGGAAGATTATGCGATATATGCAAAGCTCGACGGCAGCGATGAGGTATTCACAATAGACGTAAGCCAGTTTTCGTTCCTTGACAAACCGCTGAAGGAAATCGTCGGCATCTTTGCTTATATCGTGAACATCCAGGAAGTCAAGGAGATCGACCTGACGATGGACGGCAAGACCACCCACATGGAACTTGACGTATTCCTGGATGAAGAAGGCAATATGGACAATGACAAGGACAAATTCTACGTCAATGGCATAGACGCCAGCGGCAAGGACGAAAACGGCAAGCAGCCGTTCAGGAAGTTCTACCAGGCGCTGATCGGCATCAGCGTCGACGAGATCGACCTGGAAGGAGATCCGTCCGGCAGGCAGGCTGAAATAACGATAGACTACACGCTAAAGGACGGAAAGATGAAAGTGGAATATATACCGAAGGATGAACATTTCTACTATGTGGTCAGGAACGGCGAGTACTCCGGCGTTCTGGTGAAGAGGAAGAACAAGGGTGAATTCGGCGTTGACGGAATGAAAGAGGCATACGATACGATGATGAAGTTCCTTGACGAACAGCAGAAACAGCAATAAAACATATGATGTAATTTGAAATGCGGCTCCGACATAGAATGAACTGGTATGTTCTATGATCGGAGCTGTTTTTATGAGTGACGAGCGCAGGAACATCATCAGGGTCGCGGGCATATACGCTGCAAGCATAACAGGGGCGGGATTCGCGTCGGGACAGGAGATCCTGCGGTTTTTTTCTGTCTACAGAACAGGAGGGTTTTATGGCATACTGCTTGCGGGAGCGCTCTTCAGCGTCCTTGGAAGCATCGTCCTCAACAAGGTCTACAGCGAGCGTATAAGGAGCTACGAGGAACTTATATTTCCTGTCTTCGGCTGGCGGATAGGCTGGATAATCGAGACTGCCGCGACCCTTTTCATCTTCTGCATGCACAGCATAATGACGGCAGGCGCGGGCAACATACTGGCGCAACTGACCGGGATACCGTTCAGGATCGCCGTGTTTGTGATGGGCGCTGTCAGTGCCTTCCTGATAATGACGGATATAAAGGGAATCGCAGTGTTAAGTTCAGTGCTCACGCCCGTGCTGATAGCAGGCATCATCATAACCGGGCTCTGTATAATCATAATGAAGAACAGCCCGGCATTCAGCGTGTCAGGGTATATTTCACAAATAACGGACAACTGGCTTTTTTCATCGCTCCTGTACGTCAGCTACAACAGCATACTTGCCATAATGGTGCTGTGCAGTGTACAGCCGTACCTGAAAACACGCAGGACAGCTGTGGCGGCAGGGATTCTCGGCGGGACGGCGCTGACCATGGCAGCCCTTGTAATAAATGCAGTGATTTTTCTGTTCTATCCTTCGGCTGCTGACAGTGAAATACCGCTTATCGACATACTGCAGCGCATTAGCGCATCGGCCGGGAAATTCTACAGCGTGCTGCTGTGGCTTGCCATGCTGGTGTCTGCCGTGACCTCCGGCTTTTGCTTCACTGACAGGATTTACAGCCTGTTCAGGCTTGACAAATGCATAACAGCGCTGATGCTCTGTATTTTCGCGGCACCTCTGTCGATGCTCGGATTCTCAAGGCTCATATCGCTCATTTATCCGGCATTCAGCTGGCTTGGCCTGTTCATGGTCATCGTGATACTGATGACAGGCCTCAGGAGACCGATTCCAGGGTCTGAACGCAATTGGCGCGGGAGAGCCGGGGAAAGCCCGGCTGCCGACGTTAAGCAGCGCTGAGCGGCGGCCGTTTTCTCTTTCAATGGTCGGATTAATATGGTAAAATGATTTGGAACGAGTCATACGGAAGACAAAGCTGAGGTGGTCTCTTGAAACATTTCCCTGAACAGGACGGACCGGCACGCGGTGAACGCGCGACAGGCATAATCACAGCGCTGATGCTGTTCCTGTGCATTGCTGCAGTTGCTGTTTTCAGCTACCGGCGCAGCCTTGACCCGGCGATCGATCTGAGAGAATCGGTGCTGAGGCTTGCCGGCCTGGAAGAGAGGGAAGCAAAGACTGCTGAAGTGTTGCATTCCTTTGTATTCGACATCAGGGAAAAACCCGACTTCACGTTGTACAGGGGGAATATCATAAAGTCCAGCAGAAGCGGGATATTGTTCCTTGATAAGACGGGCGTGATCGCGCGGTCGGAAAGTATCGGGTTTGAAAATCCGATAGCCAGGACAAACGGATCGAGGATCCTTGTTGTCAATGCCGGAGGGACAGAGATATGCGTCATGGACGGCGAATCGGTACGCTGGCAGGACAGGACGGATGCTGCGATCCTGAACGCAGATATAAGTGATGACGGGTATGTGGCTGTCATCACGGAAGCCAAAAGGGACAACAATGTTATCAGGGTCTATGAGTCGCATGGCGTGGAACTTTTCCGCAAAATAATAGCGACCGATTTCGCTGTCTCCGCATGCATTTCTCCATCAGGGAAGCACCTGGTTTTGTCATCTGTCGCAACGGGCGCAGTCGGTCCGTTTTCCCGCTATAAGTTCTACGACATGGAAGGGAAGGAACTGACTGAGATATCATTCGATTCATCCGGCGAACTCCTGCCTCTTTTCTGGTTCAACAGGGACGACAGCATATTTGTGGCCGGAGACAGCGCAGTTGCTTACATCGCCCCTGACGGCAAGACAGGATGGAAGGAGCAGTTCAGGAGTGTCGCGGGAGCTGCGCCTGCAGGAGACGGCCGGCTCGCTGTGGCTGCATATGTGGATGAAGGTGCGATCCTGAATATATACACCGCCGGCGGCGAAAAGGATGTTTCCGTGATGCTGCAGGGCATACCGAAGGGACTGGACGCAGTGAGGGGAATGGTTGCCGTCTATACTGAAGATACGGTGTATTTTTACGATGACCGCGGAACCAACACGTGCATCCACTATGCGGGCAGGGAAATACTCGAAGTGCACCTCTTTGACAAAAGGCAGGCAGTTGTGGTCACAGAGGGAGAGATCACGGTCATAGGCATGGAATGATACATGGGGGCAGTTTACCTGTCCCGGACAATGAAGGGGAACGTTCAGACACAGGAACGATTTCTGCGTACCTTTGAGCAAAAGGAACGGAAAGGCGGTTAAACACATGAACTGGAGCGACATTGCCGTAATAGGCATCATCGGCGTATTTGCAGTTATAGGGCTTTACAAGGGCCTGATAATGTCCGTCTACAGACTGGTTTCATACGTACTGTGCCTGTTCCTGTCTGTCAGGCTTTCGCCCGTGCTGGCGCGTTTGCTCCAAAACACACCGATATATGAGGCCATAAAACGGGCGATCACAGGCAACCTGGAAGCATGGAGCCGCAATGCCGTATCGGCGCCGCAGGCTGCTGAGGCTGGGGTCAAAAGCGCGGAGCAGGTGGTCGGAGCGATGCCGATGCCTGATATATTAAGGTCATCGGTGCTGAGAAACCTGCCGGCGCCGTCCGAGATCCTTGACATCAACAGCGTGCTGGATGCCGTTGGGAGTGAACTTGCAGGCATGGTCATTTCGGTGCTGAGCCTTGTGGTCGTTTTCTTCGTACTGCAGCTTGTGTTTGCGGTCATCGGCGGGTTGCTGAACGGCATAGCAAAGCTGCCTCTGCTGAAGCAGGTAAACAAGCTTGGCGGCCTGGTGTTCGGAGCATTGCAGGGCATACTTTCAGTCTACATACTGTTCGCAGTGCTGGCGCTGTTCCATTCGAACCCGGGCTTTGCGCCAGTATTCAGCGGGATAGAGTCTTCAATGATCGCATCGGTGCTTTACAGAAACAATATAATAATAAACTTCCTGTTCCCTCCGGTGTCGGCGTAGGCTGCTCCCGGTTTTGCGGCAGGTTTCGGGGTTAATGTATATTGCACCGCAGACCTTTAAAAATGAACGCTTCTGACCTTTTTGTATTGATTTATGGACATTTTATAGCCAAACGTAGTAAAATATCTGTATTACACAGCCGGGATAGAGCATTCCGGCTATTTTAATAATGCTTTTGACATACCGTTGAGGTATTTTCTTCACAGGAAGGCGGGTGTTACCGATGAAGAGCGATGTAGTCAAGAAGGGCGTCGAAAGGGCCCCTCACAGGTCGCTGTTCAAGGCGATGGGATATACGGACGAGGAAATCAGAAGGCCACTTATCGGTGTGGTCAATTCAAGGAATGAAATAGTACCGGGACATATACACCTGGACAGGATAGCTGAAGCCGTAAAGGCAGGCATCAGGATGGCCGGCGGCACACCGGTGGAATTCGGAAGCATAGGCATCTGCGACGGCATTGCCATGGGACACGTCGGGATGAAGTATTCACTGGCATCGAGGGAGCTGATAGCAGACTCGTGTGAAGCGATGGGCCTTGCCCACAGTTTCGACGGTATGGTATTCATACCCAACTGCGACAAGATCGTCCCCGGCATGCTTATGGCCGCGGCAAGGATAAATGTGCCTTCCGTCGTGATCAGCGGGGGCCCGATGCTTTCGCTGAAAAGGAAAGGAGTGCAGCTGGACCTCAACAGCGTATTTGAAGCTGTCGGCGCATACAAGGCCGGCAGGATGACCGAGGAAGAACTGTGCGAATACGAAGACCATGCATGTCCCGGCTGCGGGTCATGTTCCGGAATGTTCACGGCCAACTCCATGAACTGCCTGACGGAGGTGCTTGGCATGGGACTGCCGGGCAATGGCACCATACCTGCAGTATACGCGGAGAGGATAAGGCTTGCGAAACAGGCAGGCATGAAAGTGATGGAGCTTGTCGAAAAAGGGATCAGACCCTCGGATATATTGACTGAAAAAGCATTCGAGAACGCACTTGCAGTCGATATGGCCCTTGGCTGCTCCACCAACTCGGTTCTGCACCTTCCTGCCATAGCCAATGAAGCAGGCATCAAAATAAACCTTGACATAATCAACGAGATAAGCGCGAAAGTCCCCAACCTGTGCAGGCTGGCCCCGGCCGGTCCGCATCACGTGCAGGACCTCTACATGGCAGGCGGCGTACAGGCCGTCATGAAGGAGCTTTCTAAGAAAGGGCTGCTGCATCTTGATCTGATAACAGTCACGGGAAAGACCGTCCGGGAGAACATCAGGGATGCCGAGGTGACCGACCCGACCGTGATCAGGAGCGTGGACGATCCATACAGCCCGACGGGAGGTATCGCCGTGCTGCGGGGCAATATCGCAAAAGACGGGGCGGTCGTCAAGCGCTCTGCGGTGGCGGACGAGATGCTGGTACACAGGGGCCCGGCAAGGGTGTTCGACTCAGAGGATGACGCAATAAAGGCTATATACGGCGGGCAGATAAGACCCGGCGACGTGGTCGTCATAAGATACGAAGGGCCGAAGGGCGGCCCGGGCATGCGTGAGATGCTTGGACCGACTTCTGCGATAGCCGGCATGGGTCTTGACACTACGGTAGCCCTGATAACAGACGGAAGATTTTCCGGAGCGTCCAGGGGGGCGTCAATAGGACACGTTTCGCCTGAAGCGATGGAAGGCGGCCTTATAGCTGCAGTCCGGGACGGGGACATCATCAGCATCGACATACCGGCAGGGAAACTGAACGTAGAGGTGCCGGACGAAGAACTCGAAAGAAGGATGGCTGAGTGGCAGCCTCCAAAGCCCAGGATAACGACCGGCTACCTTGGCAGGTATGCAAGGCTCGTGACATCGGCCAGTACCGGCGCGGTACTGAAGTAAGCGGTGAGGCCTGGAGCATCAGGCAATCCTGGCAGCATTTATTACATTATTTATTTAAGCAAGCATTCGTGGAGCAGACTGAAACGAAAAAGCCGGCGTGGCAGCGTAAAGGACTGTACGGAGAGTACTTGATGGAGGTTAGCGTATGAGACTGACTGGAGCCGAAATACTCGTCGAGTGTCTTAAAGAGCAGGGAGTGGATACTGTTTTCGGGTTTCCGGGCGGTGCCGTGCTTAACATATATGATGCGCTGTATAAAGCGCAGGATGAGATAAGGCATATACTCACATCTCATGAACAGGGCGCGGCCCATGCGGCGGACGGGTATGCCCGCGCGACCGGGCGGACCGGCGTCTGCATAGCCACATCGGGACCCGGAGCGACAAATCTTGTGACAGGTATAGCCACGGCATACATGGATTCGGTGCCGATGGTGGCGATCACAGGGCAGGTGGCGACGACGCTGCTGGGCAAGGATTCATTCCAGGAGGTCGACATCACCGGGATCACGATGCCGATCACGAAACACAATTATATAGTAAAGGATGTAAACAAGCTGGCGGATACCGTGCGGCAGGCATTCAGGATAGCATCCTCCGGAAGGCCGGGACCAGTCCTTATCGACATATGCAAGGACGTGACTGCAGCTTATGCGGATTACGAGCCGAAGGAGCCAGCCAGGAACGGGGCGGTGCCGCTGCAGGTGGATGAGTCGCAGCTGGATGAGGCAGCTGCCGCCATCAACTCGGCAAAGCAGCCAGTGATACTGTCCGGCGGAGGAGTATCCATATCGGGAGCAACAGCGGAAATGCGGATGCTGGCCGAAAAAGCACGGATACCCGTTGCCACGACATTGATGGGACTTGGCTCTTTCCCCGGGACCCACAGGCTGTTCACGGGCCTGGTAGGGATGCATGGCACGAGGACGTCGAACATGGCGGTTTCCGAGTCGGATCTGTTCATCGCAATAGGTGCAAGGTTCAGCGACAGGGTAATAAGCAATGTAAGCAGGTTCGCTCCGAATGCAAGGATCATGCATATCGACATAGATCCCGCTGAAGTCGGGAAAAATATAACTGTCCACTATCCTCTTGTCGGTGATATAAGGGAGATACTGAAGCAGCTGGCCGACAGGGTGGAACCCCGCGAATACACAGACTGGAACAGGAAGATAGATGAGTGGAAGGCCTCGTATCCACTGAAGTATGAAGCCAACGGCTCGCTCAAGCCGCAGTATATAGTGGAGCGGCTTTACGAGATCACGAAAGGCGATGCGATCATAACCACCGAGGTAGGGCAGAACCAGCTCTGGGCAGCGCAGTATTACAAGTTCACCAGGCCCAGACAGTTCATTTCGTCCGGCGGCCTCGGGACAATGGGATATGGCCTGGGCGCCAGCATAGGAGCCAAGATCGGCAAGCCGGAGGCGAAAGTCATAAACATAGCTGGGGACGGCAGTTTCCGCATGAACTGCAACGAGCTTGCCACCGCGGTGGAATACAGGCTGCCCGTGGTCATCGCCATACTCAACAACAGGGTGCTCGGGATGGTAAGGCAATGGCAGCAGCTGTTCTACGGCGGAAGGTATTCGTCCACCACCATCGACAGGGGCACTGATTTCGTCGCCCTTGCCGAAGCCTACGGCGCAGTGGGCATCAGGGTGACGAGGCCGGAAGAAGTTGACGCAGCGTTCGAGAGAGCGCTTGCCTCGACAGACAGGCCGGTGGTCATAGACTTTGAGATAGACAAGGATGAAAAGGTATTTCCCATAGTGCCGCCCGGCGCACCCATCGATGAACTTATCGAAGAGTAGGGAAGCGGGCTGCATAGTCAACGAATGACTGATTGGCACATGGACTGCGCATAAACGGGTAAGATATCGTAATTTATGATTGAGTTGATATAATGAGGGCAGCGGGTGGCCGATCTGGATATTCGTGGCTGCGAGCGGTACATATGCGGACGGATCATGAGGCTCGAATGAGGCCACAGGAACCACAACTGGCAGCACGGACGCTGCCGGCGCTGGTCCCGAGCCATGGACGGCGAGTGACCTGCGCCCTCATTGGAGCAAGTGATCCGGCCAGCAGATGTTCGCGAAGCAAACCGAATGCACTGATCGGCCACCCGCTGCCTGACCGTCTCTGACAGGCGCTGCCTGACACCGGATAAAGCTGCAGGCAGTCTGAAAGTTGATCGGCCATCCACCTCACTGGAAGCAGTTTGAGGCTTGGAAATAAAAATCCTTGACATCCTTGCGGTTATGTGTTAAATTAGGTATTGCTCCGTTTCGGAGGTCTTTTTTTGTGTTGTGAAATATCGATGCTGCATGCATCAGCGGCATCTGTGCAAATAAACTGTGCACCCTGCGACAACTGCAAAGGGGCTGGAGGTGTTAGCATGAGAGTAAAGATAGTCATGGCATGTACTGAATGCAAACAGAGGAATTACAACACCATGAAGAATAAAAAGAACGATCCCGACAGGATCGAACTGAAAAAGTACTGCAAGTTCTGCCGCAGACATACAGTACACAAGGAAACGAAATAATGCGCGGAGGTGCACATTATGTCTGAGAATGTTCGCACGTCCAGACCGGCTGGTTTCGGAAGAAAACTGGCTGATTTGGGGAACAGGATAGCCAGGTTTTTCAGAGATATCAGGAGCGAACTCAAGAAAGTAATCTGGCCGACAAAGGAACAGCTTGTCAAAAGCACGATCTCCGTACTGGCGATCTGCCTGATGATTGGTGCTGTAATCTGGATCTGTGATGCAGTATTTGCAAAACTAATGGAGTGGACTCTGTCCAGGTAATCAAGGAGGATATCAGACCTTATGGCTGTTTACGACGCGCCTGAAGAAGCCAAATGGTATGTCGTGCATACCTATTCCGGCTACGAGAACAAAGTCAAGGCCAACTTGGAAAAAATAGTTGAAAACAGAGGTCTGCATGATTATATCTTCGATATTGTGGTCCCGATGGAAGAGCAGATCGAGATCAAGGACGGAAGGAAAAAGGCTACGCTGAGGAAAGTGTTTCCGGGCTATGTCCTTGTGAAGATGATCATGACCGACGAATCCTGGTACGTGGTAAGGAACACCAGGGGCGTCACAGGTTTCGTGGGACCGGGATCCAAGCCCGTGCCGCTCTCCGACGAGGAAGTGCGCAACATGGGAGTGGAAGAGTTCACGCCCGTGCTCGACTATGAAGTCGGTGATGCAGTCAGGGTCATAGAAGGGCCGCTGGAGAACTTCATCGGCACTGTCGAGGAAATCAACTTCGAGAAGAGGAAAGTGCGGGTCGCCGTATCGATGTTCGGCAGAGAGACCCCTGTGGAATTGGAACTGACACAAATCCAAAAGATATAGATGCATTTTTATTTTGCTTTAAAAGAATTGGGAGGTGGAATAAGCCATGGCAAAGAAGATCATAGGCTACGTGAAGCTGCAGATTCCTGCGGGGAAGGCAACCCCGGCTCCACCGGTTGGACCAGCTTTAGGACAGCATGGCGTCAACATCATGGGATTTTGCAAGGAGTTTAACGAAAGAACTGCGAAGGATGCGGGTTTGATCATTCCTGTCGTCATAACTGTTTATGCCGACAGATCGTTTTCCTTTATAACCAAAACTCCTCCGGCGGCAGTGCTTCTCAAGAGGGCTTGCAAGATCGAAAGCGGTTCAGGAAGGCCGAACAGGGATAAGGTTGCAAAGATCTCGAAGGAAGAGATCAGGAAGATAGCTGAACTCAAAATGCCTGATCTGAACGCTGCAAGCATCGAAGCTGCAATGAGCATGATAGCAGGTACGGCCAGAAGCATGGGTATAGTAGTTGAAGACTAGTATGGCCGCACGTGGGAGGAAACCGAGGTTTCCGGGAAAATCACCACAAAAGGAGGATAATCATGAAGAGAGGAAAGAGATATCTCGAAAGCGTAAAGCTTGTAGATAAAACAAAGCTGTATGATCCGGCAGAAGCTCTTGACCTTGTCAAGAAAACTGCCAGGGCAAAGTTTGATGAGACAGTCGAAGTCCACGTAAAACTGGGTGTCGACTCGAGGCATGCCGACCAGCAGGTAAGGGGAGCCGTAGTGCTTCCTCATGGTACGGGCAGGACCGTCAGGGTTCTGGTGTTTGCAAAAGGCGACAAAGCAAAGGAAGCCGAGCAGGCAGGCGCTGATTATGTAGGAGCCGAAGATCTCGTTGCGAAGATACAGAATGAGAACTGGTTCGAATTTGACGTGGTAGTCGCCACACCTGACATGATGGGTGTCGTCGGAAGGCTCGGTAAGATACTCGGTCCCAAGGGTCTCATGCCGAACCCCAAGGCCGGTACTGTAACCATGGATGTCGCCAGGGCGATTGCCGAGATTAAGGCAGGTAAGATCGAATACAGGCTTGACAAGACGAACATCATACACTGCCCGATCGGGAAAGCTTCGTTCGACCTGGAGAAGCTCGTTGACAATTTCCGCACGCTGCTGCGCGCCATAATCAAGGCGAAGCCGGCTGCCGCAAAGGGACAGTATCTCAGGAGCGTAGTTGTATCATCGACCATGGGCCCCGGCATAAAGGTGAATCCTCAGAAGGTAAGCGATTAAAAAAGCTTTACAAGCGGCAAATAATGTAGTATTATAGACAGCGGTCGACTAAAATGCCTTGAAATTGAATATGTCACATACCGCAGACAGCAGGTGCTTTCAGCATAATCGGCGAAAAGCCGGCCTGCCGAGGTAGGAGCTTATACACGGAGCAACGCTCCGTTGCCGATATGGCTTAATGCCCTTGCATGTCTGCAGTATGCAGATATACAAGGGCTTAATTTATGCAAGGAGGTGGATGGTTTGCCTAAGGAACACACCCTGAATCAGAAGCGGGAAATCATAGAAAGCATCAGCAGCAGGATGAAATCGGCAAAAACGATGATCTTTGCTGATTACAGGGGACTTACAGTGGAACAGGACACCGAACTGAGGCGTGCTTTGAGGAACGCAGGTGTGGAATACAAGGTCGTCAAAAACACACTGACCAAGTTCGCAGCCAAGGAGAACGGTCTTGAGGAACTGTATCCCTATCTCAACGGACCTACGTCCATGGCATCCAGCGATACTGATCCTGTAGCTCCCGCGAAGGTATTGTGCGAGTTTGCAAAGAAGTATGAGCATTTTCAGCTTAAAGTTGGCGTAGTTGAAGGCAGGGTGACGGATATCAACGGCATTAAGGCCCTGGCTGATCTGCCGTCGAGAGAAGAACTCATCGCAAGGGTTCTCGGAGGTTTCAATGCTCCTATTTCCGGCCTTGTCAATGTCCTCAACGGAAACATCAGAGGACTGGTAGTGGCGCTCAACGCTATCGCGGAGAAGAAGCAGCAGGAGTCCGCATGAGCATCGTAAAAAAAGCAATATGATATAAAAAATGAAAATCAAAATCAATTCAAGATTACGGAGGTATTTGAAATGGCTAGTGATAAAGTTGTAAAGCTTATTGAAGATGTAAAGGCATTGACTGTTCTTGAACTTGCAGAGCTCGTAAAGGCTCTTGAAGAGGAATTCGGAGTATCCGCAGCAGCTCCTGTTGCAGTAGCTGCAGCAGTACCGGCAGCAGGCGGCGCAGCAGCTGCACCGGCCGCTGAGGAAAAGACCGAGTTCGACGTCATCCTCAAGGATGTAGGCGCTGACAAGATCAAGGTCATCAAGGTCGTAAGAGAAATCACCAACCTTGGCCTCAAGGAAGCAAAAGACCTCGTCGACAGCGCTCCCAAGCCGATCAAGGAGAACGTTTCCAAGGAAGAGGCTGCTGCTATCGAAGCGAAATTCAAGGAAGTCGGCGCAACAGTCGAAATCAAATAATCACCTCGACGATAAGAAATCCCGGACATACCGGGAACAAAATGCCCCGGGTATGCCCGGGGTATTTTTTTGAGGCTGAGGGAGAAAAAATGCATCAAAAAATCAACGTGAAAACACGTTGACAAGTAAAATGCGGTATGCTAGAATTATAAACTGCGTTATAATCTGAACTTGTATGCTTTTTCAGGTTGCAACCGGAGTCATTTGTAGATAGATTATAACACAGGGGAATAAAATACACAAGAACTGTTAATAATTATTTAATGGTTTTAGGCAATTTGACGAATGAAATCGAAATCCTGCCACATTCATATATATTTATATATGAGTCGATATAACAGCAGATCGGATTTCTCTGTCGGATTGCTGTGCAATATTGCCCCGATAGCTTTCACTATGAAAGCGGAAAGTGCTACATATGCCGGCTGTCATACCGATGAGGCCGGTGATCCGGTTGAATTGCATGAATGCAAGCCTATCAGGTAACGTTGCTCTTTTTACAAGTCATAATATTATGAGGTGATTATTGATGGTACATCCCGTAAAACTGGGCCGAACTACCAGAATGAGCTTTTCCAGGATAGATGAAGTCCTGGACATGCCGAATCTCATCGAGGTGCAGAAGAACTCCTACAAGTGGTTTCTGGAAGAAGGCCTGCGCGAGGTGTTTAGAGACGTTTCCCCCATACAGGACTATACCGGGAACCTGGTTCTCGAATTTCCTGATTACAGACTGGAGACCGAGAATCCCAAGTACACTGTTGAGGAGTGCAAAGAAAGGGATGCTACATATTCAGCACCGCTGAAAGTAAAAGTACGGCTTATCAACAAGGAGACCGGAGAGGTCAAGGAACAGGAGATCTTCATGGGAGATTTCCCGCTGATGACCGAAAACGGTACTTTTATTTACAATGGTGCTGAAAGGGTCGTAGTAAGCCAGCTGGTCAGGTCACCCGGTCTTTATTATGCAAAAAAGCTCGACAAAACAGGAAAGGCGCTCTTTTCAGCGACTATCATACCGAACCGCGGAGCATGGCTCGAGTACGAGACAGACTCCAATGACGTGATGTACGTAAGGGTCGACAGGACAAGGAAACTGCCGATCACTGTTCTCGTGCGCGCGCTCGGATACGGGACTGACGCCCAGATCGTCGAGCTCCTTGGCGATGACGAGAGAGTCATGGCCACCATTCAGAAGGACAGTGCGAAAACCCAGGACGAAGGCCTGATTGAAATATACAAGAGACTCAGACCCGGCGAACCGCCGACGGTCGAAAGCGCTACGGCGCTGCTCAGGGGCCTGTTTTTTGAGCCCAAGAGATACGATCTCGCCAAATTCGGAAGATTCAAGTTCAACAAGAAGCTGTCGCTGGCTTCGAGGATAGCCGGTCACAAGTCCGCTGAAAGGATCGTGAGCCCGGTCACAGGCGAAATACTCGTTGAAGAGGATGAATATATCGACAGGGAAAAAGCCGAAGCCATCCAGAACTCCGGCATCAATTCCGTGTACCTCAGCGTGGAAGGCAAAAAGGTGAGGGTGATCGGAAACGGTACTGTCGATCTTAAAGCGTTTGTCGATTTTGACGTTTCAGATGTCGGTATCTCGGAAAAAGTGAGATACAGCGTGCTCAAAGAGCTCATGGACGAATATGAGGATAAAGATGAACTCAAGAGGGCTATCAGGGAGAATGTCGACCTGCTCGTCCCCAAGCATATCACTGAGGAAGATATAATAGCGTCCGTCAACTACCTTGTCCACCTGAGCTATGGTATCGGTGAGGATGATGATATAGACCATCTCGGGAACAGGAGGCTCCGCTGCGTAGGAGAGCTGCTGCAGAACCAGTTCAGGATCGGTCTTGCCAGGATGGAGAGGGTCGTCAGGGAAAGGATGACCATACAGGACATCGACATAGTCACGCCCCAGGCACTGATAAATATAAGGCCGGTTGTCGCAGCGATCAAGGAATTCTTCGGCAGCAGCCAGCTGTCCCAGTTCATGGACCAGACGAACCCGCTGGCTGAACTGACCCACAAGAGAAGGCTCAGCGCACTGGGACCCGGAGGTCTCAGCAGGGAAAGAGCGGGCTTCGAAGTCCGTGACGTGCATCATTCACATTATGGCCGCATGTGCCCTATAGAGACGCCGGAAGGTCCCAACATCGGTCTGATCGGCTCGCTCAGCACATATGCGAGGATCAATGAATACGGGTTCATCGAGGCTCCGTACAGGAAGATCGACAAGGCTACAGGCATAGTAACGGATGAGATCCATTACCTCACTGCGGACGAGGAAGACAAGTATATCATCGCCCAGGCTAACGAGCCGCTCAATGAAGAAGGCAGATTCGTAAACAGGAAGGTACTGTGCAGATACAAGGACGATATAATCGAGGTCGAGAGGGAACGCGTCGATTATATGGATGTTTCGCCGAAGCAGCTTGTTTCAGTCGCTACGGCAATGATCCCTTTCCTTGAAAACGACGACGCAAACAGGGCGCTGATGGGATCGAACATGCAGCGTCAGGCTGTTCCTCTGATCAGGACCGAAGCACCCGTCATCGGGACAGGTATCGAGTACAAGGCTGCGAGAGACTCGGGCGTTGTCGTTATTGCGCGTGCATCGGGTGTTGTGGAAAAGGTTTCCGCCAATGAGATAGTAGTGCGCAGAAAGAACGGACAGAAGGATGTATACAAGCTTCTCAAATACATGAGGTCCAACCAGGGCACCTGCATCAACCAGAGGCCGATAGTAAGGAAAGGCGACAAGGTCGAGGAAGGCGATGTCATCGCTGACGGTCCTTCGACTGACCAGGGCGAGATCGCTCTGGGCAAGAACGTGCTGGTTGGCTTCATGCCGTGGGAAGGCTACAACTACGAGGACGCCATACTGATAAGCGAGAAGCTTGTGAAGGAAGACGTATTCACTTCGATCCATATAGAAGAGTATGAATCAGAGGCCAGGGACACCAAGCTCGGTCCCGAGGAGATCACCCGCGACATACCCAATGTAAGCGAGGATTCTCTGAAAGACCTCGATGACAGGGGCATCATCAGGATCGGCGCAGAGGTCAGGGCTGGCGATATACTGGTGGGTAAGGTCACTCCCAAGGGAGAAACGGAACTGACGGCCGAAGAGAGGCTGCTGAGGGCGATATTCGGTGAAAAGGCAAGAGAAGTAAGGGATGCGTCACTGAGAGTTCCCCATGGTGAATCGGGTATCGTCGTCGACGTCAAGGTATTCACCAGGGAAAACGGCGACGAACTGCCGGCCGGAGTCAACCAGATCGTAAGGGTCTATATAGCCCAGAAGAGGAAAATATCGGTCGGAGACAAGATGGCAGGAAGGCACGGAAACAAGGGCGTTATTTCAAGGATACTCCCTGAAGAGGATATGCCTTACCTGCCGGATGGCACTCCGCTTGAGATAGTGCTCAACCCCCTCGGTGTTCCGTCACGTATGAACATCGGACAGGTCCTTGAAGTGCACCTCGGCTATGCAGCGAAGGCTCTTGGCTGGAAGATAGCGACACCTGTCTTTGACGGAGCCACCGAGCAGGATATCATCGAAACACTGAGGAAAGCCGGTTTGTCGGAAGACGGCAAGACCGTATTATATGACGGCAGGACCGGAGAGCCGTTTGAAAACCGTGTATCCGTAGGGTACATGTATATGCTCAAGCTGGCGCACCTGGTCGACGACAAGATCCATGCTCGTTCAACCGGGCCATACTCCCTCGTTACACAGCAGCCGCTCGGCGGAAAAGCGCAGTTCGGCGGCCAGAGGTTCGGAGAAATGGAAGTGTGGGCTATCGAGGCTTACGGTGCAGCCTATACGCTGCAGGAGATCCTTACCGTCAAGTCGGATGACGTCGTCGGCAGGGTGAAGACCTACGAATCCATAGTCAAGGGCGAGAACGTACCTGAACCGGGCATACCCGAATCGTTCAAGGTGCTTATCAAGGAACTCCAGAGTTTGTGCCTTGATGTCAAGGTCTACTCAGAAGAACGCGAGGAAATCCATATCGGCGAATCCACCGATGAAGATGCCGAGGAACTCAGCGTCAACATGGAAGGGCGCGAAGATGAGGCGCCTGTCGGTGAATTTGACGAGATCGGTGACGACATCATCGACGATGATCTGAACATCGACGATTTCGATATCGGCGATATCACGACCGGCGCCGATGATATCGATGATTCGCTCGGAGACGACATATTCTCTGAAGATGACGAGTTCGTTGACAACCTTGACGATGAGGAGTTTTAGGAGGGAGATCGGACATGTTTGAAATGAACAATTTTGATGCTATAAGAATAGGTTTGGCGTCTCCGGAAAAGATCAGGGAATGGTCGAGAGGCGAGGTAAAAAAGCCGGAAACGATCAACTACAGGACACTGAAACCGGAGAGGGACGGTCTCTTCTGCGAAAGGATATTCGGACCCACGAAGGACTGGGAATGCCACTGCGGAAAATATAAGAGGATCCGTTATAAAGGCATAGTATGCGACAGGTGCGGTGTTGAGGTCACACGTTCCAAGGTGAGAAGGGAACGTATGGGACACATCGAGCTTGCTGCTCCTGTTTCCCACATCTGGTATTTCAAGGGCATACCCAGCAGGATGGGACTTATACTGGATATGTCCCCGAGAGCCCTTGAAAAGGTACTGTACTTCGCTGCATACGTCGTAATAGATCCTGCACAGACACCCCTCTCCAAGAAGCAGATCCTGACGGAGAAGGAATACAGGGACAGTATCGATAAGTTCGGACATACATTCAGAGCCGGGATGGGCGCTGAAGCTATAAAGGAACTCCTTATGGAGATCGATCTGGATCAGCTCTCAAAGGAACTGAGGAAGGAGCTTGAGGAGGCTACAGGCCAGAAAAGGATAAGGCTTATAAAGCGCCTTGAAGTGGTGGAGGCCTTCAGGCTTTCAGGAAACAGGCCCGAATGGATGATACTCGACGTTATACCGGTCATCCCGCCGGAGCTTCGCCCGATGGTCCAGCTGGACGGCGGCAGGTTCGCAACATCGGACCTGAACGACCTTTACAGACGCGTCATCAACAGGAACAACCGCTTAAAGAGGCTGCTTGACCTGGGTGCGCCGGATATAATCGTCAGGAACGAGAAGAGGATGCTCCAGGAGGCAGTGGACGCGCTCATAGACAACGGAAGGAGAGGACGCCCTGTTACCGGTCCCGGCAACAGGCCTCTGAAATCACTGTCCGACATGCTGAAAGGAAAACAGGGACGTTTCCGCCAGAACCTCCTTGGAAAGCGTGTCGACTATTCCGGACGTTCCGTTATCGTCGTTGGTCCGGAACTGAAGATATACCAGTGCGGTCTGCCTAAAGAGATGGCGCTGGAACTGTTCAAGCCTTTCGTAATGAAGAAGCTTGTCAATGACGGGCTGGCCCACAACATAAAGAGCGCCAAGAGGATGGTCGAAAGGGTAAGGCCGGAGGTATGGGATGTGCTGGAAGAAGTCATCAAGGAACATCCCGTGCTGCTCAACCGTGCTCCTACGCTCCACAGGCTCGGTATACAGGCATTTGAGCCGGTGCTTGTCGAAGGTAGGGCAATAAAACTCCATCCGCTGGTATGTACGGCATACAACGCAGACTTCGACGGTGACCAGATGGCCGTGCACGTGCCGCTGTCAGCAGAGGCACAGGCAGAAGCGAGATTCCTCATGCTGTCCGCCAACAACCTGCTGGCGCCTAAGGACGGAAGGCCCATCACAGTACCGACGCAGGACATGGTCCTTGGCTGCTATTACCTGACCATCGAGAAGGAAGGCGACAAGGGCGAAGGCAAAGTGTTCTCGTCCGTGGACGAGGCCATCATGGCATATAATGAGGGCATCGTTACCCTCCATTCAAGGATAAAGGTGAAAGTAACGAAGGAAATCGACGGTAAACCCGTTTCGAAGATTATCGACGCTACCGTCGGAAAGCTCATATTCAATGAAGCAATACCCCAGGACCTTGGATTTGTTGACAGATCCGACCCGGATCATTATTTCGATCTCGAGGTCAACCGTCTTGTCACTAAAAAGGAACTTGGAGAAATCATAGACAAGTGCATCAAAAAGCATGGATTCACCAAGACAGCCGTCGTGCTGGACAAGATAAAGGAGTTCGGCTTCAGGTACTCTACGAAAGGCGCTATCACGATCAGCGTTTCGGACATGATCATTCCTGATGTCAAGCAGAAATTCATCGATGAAACCGAGGCGAAGATCGAACAGATCACGAAGATGTACAAGAGAGGTCTTATCTCAGAGGACGAAAGGTATGCTTCCGTCGTCCAGGCGTGGACCGAAACCGGTGAAGAGCTTACGAAGGCACTCATGGCTTCGCTGGACCAGTTCAACCCGATTTACATGATGTCCAAGTCCGGAGCCCGCGGAAACATCAGCCAGATCAAGCAGTTGTCCGGTATGAGAGGACTTATGGCGGATACGCAGGGCAAGACCCTCGAGATCCCGATCAAGTCCAACTTCCGTGAAGGTCTGAGCGTTCTCGAGTACTTCGTATCATCACACGGCGGAAGAAAAGGTCTTGCCGATACTGCTATAAGGACTGCTGACTCAGGATACCTGACACGCCGTCTTGTAGACGTAAGCCAGGATGTTATCGTAAGAGAAGTGGACTGCGGTACAAGGAAAGGTATAGAAGTCTCTGAGATCCTCGACGGCACCGAAGTAATAGAAGGCCTTGCCGAAAGGATCACAGGCAGGTACACCATTGATCCGATAGTGCATCCCGAGACTGGAGAGGTCATAGTGGATGCCGATACGATGATTTCTGACGAGGATGCCCGGAAGATAGTGAAGGCAGGCATCAGAAAGGTAAAGATCAGGTCCGTGCTCACATGCCACTCCGAGTACGGCGTATGCTCGAAGTGCTATGGTTCCAACCTGGCGACGGGCGAAGACGTGAACGTCGGCGAAGCGGTCGGCATAATTGCGGCACAGTCCATCGGTGAACCCGGTACGCAGCTCACCATGAGAACGTTCCATACCGGTGGTGTCGCAGGTGAAGACATCACGCAGGGTCTGCCGCGTGTCGAGGAGCTGTTCGAGGCGAGGAAGCCGAAAGGACTTGCCGTTATTTCCGAGATCAGCGGTACTGTCAGGATAAACGACGTCAAGAAGAAGAGAGAAGTAATCGTCACGGCGGATGACGGCGATACCAGGACATATCTGATCCCCTACGGTTCAAGGATCAAGGTCAGCGACGGCGACAGGATCGAAGCCGGCGACGAGATCACAGAAGGATCAGTCAACCCGCATGACATACTCAAGATCAAGGGCGTCAACGCCGTACAGCAGTATCTGCTGCAGGAAGTCCAGAGAGTTTACAGGCTCCAGGGCGTTGACATCAACGACAAGCACATAGAGATCATAATCAGGCAGATGCTCAGGAAGGTCAAGGTCGAAGATGCCGGAGATACGAACATGCTGCCGGGCGGACTTGTAGACATGTTCGACTTCGAAGCGGAGAATGCGAAGGCCGTCGCCGAAGGGCTCAGACCCGCGACCGGCAAACGCGCCCTGCTGGGTATCACCAAGGCTTCACTTGCCACAGAATCGTTCCTGTCGGCGGCATCCTTCCAGGAGACCACCAGGGTGCTGACGGAAGCGGCGATAAAGGGCAAGGTGGACCCGCTGGTAGGACTCAAGGAGAACGTCATAATCGGAAAGCTTATCCCGGCAGGTACCGGAATGAGCAGATACAAGGATATAAACATCAGCACTGTAAGCGAATGATATGTGGTGACAGGGGGTGCATCTTTATACGGGGGGACCATGCCCGTATAAAGGTGGCCCCCGTTGCTTGAGCTACGTTTTTCTTGACAATGCTCCATGGCGATGATACAATAATTCAGTGCGAATTCAGGGGGTTTTTGTGCCCATTTTGTCCGATTTATCGGTCTTTTTATATGGACCGGAAAAAGGATAACAGAGGGGAAAGGTGCTTGGACGTGCTCGACGATTTAAAAAACTGCAATAAAGCCGTGGGTATCAAGCAGTCCCTGAAAGCAGTGGCAAACGGCAATGCAAAAGTCGTGTTCATTGCAAAGGATGCCGATGAAAAGATCACCGGCAGTCTCAAGGAACTGTGCATGGCCAACGGTATCCAGATAGAGTATGTCGATACGATGAAGCAGCTTGGTAAAGCGGTAGGTATCGAAGTTGGTGCTTCCGCTGCATGTATATTGCGAGAGGAGGTGTAGTTTTGCCGACATTCAATCAGATGGTCAGAAAGGGCAGGGAGGCTGTCAGGTATAAGTCGTCAGCCCCGGCGCTGCTGAGAGGATGGAACTCTCTGAAGAAGAGGCCTGTTGAATCCAATTCTCCTCAGAAGAGAGGCGTGTGCACCGTAGTCAGGACCGTAACTCCCAAGAAGCCTAACTCAGCCCTGAGAAAGGTTGCGAGGGTCCGCCTGACCAACGGTATCGAGGTCACCGCGTATATCCCCGGCATCGGCCATAACCTGCAGGAACACAGCGTTGTTCTCATCAGGGGCGGCAGGGTCAAGGATCTGCCAGGTGTCAGGTACCATATCATCAGGGGCACGCTTGATGCAGCAGGCGTTGCAAACAGGATGCAGGGCCGTTCCAAGTACGGCGCAAAGAGGCCGAAGTCAGCCAAGAAGTAATGGCCGGCAACCGTAGGGTCCTGAGCGCAAAGAGTGTCAGTCATATTGGATAGATAAATCCGTTGAACGGTTTATATATTGCAATAACTGACGCACTTGACGAGAACCTTCAGGTTCCGAGTACCTCAGGAAAACGTTATTCATGTTTTTTCCTGTAATCTGTAAAAGGAGGGAAGTAAAGTGCCGAGAAGAGGACATGTACCCAAGAGGGATGTCCTGCCTGATCCTATTTATAACAGCAAGGTCGTGACAAAGCTGATCAACAATATCATGCTCGACGGCAAAAAAGGTATTGCTCAGAAGATTTGTTACGGCGCTTTCGACATTATAAGGGAGAAGACAGGAAAAGACCCACTTGAGGTTTTCGAGCAGGCAATGAACAATGTCATGCCCGTGCTGGAAGTCAAGGCCAGGAGAGTCGGCGGAGCCACATACCAGGTTCCGATCGAAGTAAGGCCCGACAGAAGGCAGGCTTTGGCACTCAGATGGCTGGTCGGCTACGCGCGTGAAAGAGGCGAAAAGACCATGAGGGAAAGACTGGCCAATGAGATCATGGACGCTGCCAACGGACTCGGCGGTGCCTTCAAGAAAAAGGAAGACACCCACAAGATGGCAGAGGCCAACAGGGCATTTGCGCATTACCGCTGGTGATTTTGCTGATATTGCAGCATGATCAGTATATAAAGCGGGCGAATATGTAAAAATTATAGAAACAGGATATTCCTTATATCCGATAAGAACTAATCGAGAAAGAAAGGAGGCAATCATGCCCAGGCAGTTCAGTTTGGAAAATACCAGGAACATTGGTATCATGGCGCACATAGATGCAGGCAAGACGACCACGACTGAACGCATCCTGTTCTACACCGGTAGGGTGCACAGGATGGGAGAGACCCACGAAGGCGCCGCTACCATGGACTGGATGGAGCAGGAGCAGGAAAGAGGTATAACCATTACCTCTGCAGCGACTACCTGCCAGTGGAAAGGCACAAGGATAAATATTATAGATACGCCGGGGCACGTTGACTTCACAGTTGAGGTTGAAAGGTCTCTGAGAGTTCTCGATGGTTCGGTAACGGTTTTCTGTGCAAAGGGCGGGGTGGAGCCGCAGTCTGAAACTGTATGGAGACAGGCGGACAAATACCATGTACCGCGCATTGCATATGTAAATAAGATGGACATTCTGGGCGCAGATTTCTTCAATTGCGTCCAGATGATGAAGGACAGGCTGAGAGCAAATGCTGTCCCGATTCAGCTGCCTATTGGCAAGGAAGATAGTTTCAAAGGAATAATCGACCTTGTGACCATGAAGGCAATATATTATCTTGACGATCTGGGAACGGTCCTTGACGAGGAACCGATCCCCGAAGACATGATCGAGATTGCTGAAAAATATCGTACCAATTTACTTGAAGCTGTTGCTGAACAGGACGAGGACTTGATGGAAAAATACCTGTCGGGGGAAGAACTCACTGCGGAAGAGATACGTGCGGGAATCAGGAAAGCAACGATTGCAGTTCAGATGATACCGGTCACATGTGGTTCGTCCTACAGGAACAAGGGCGTGCAGAAGCTGCTGGATGCGGTGGTGGATTATCTGCCTTCGCCGGTGGATATCCCGCCGATAACGGGCGTGTCTCCTGACGACCCTGAAAAAGAGGTCGTAAGGACTGCTGATGACGACGCACCTTTTTCTGCACTTGCTTTTAAGATTATGGCGGATCCATATGTCGGAAAGCTCTGCTTTTTGAGAGTATACTCAGGTAAACTCAATGCCGGCTCATATGTGTATAACTCCTCAAAAGGCAGGAGGGAGAGGATCGGAAGGCTCCTGATGATGCATGCAAATCACAGGGAAGACATCGATGTCGCTTATTCGGGTGACATCGTGGCTGCTGTAGGACTTAAGGATACGGCTACCGGTGATACCCTTTGCAGCGAGGACGCACCTGTCGTACTTGAGTCGATGGATTTCCCTGAACCGGTCATCCGCGTAGCCGTAGAGCCCAAGACCAAGGCAGGGCAGGAGAAAATGGCCGTCGCACTGGCCAAGCTTGCCGAAGAAGACCCGACATTCAAGGCGCATACCGACCCTGAGACAGGTCAGACCATCATAGCCGGAATGGGTGAATTGCACCTTGAGATCATAGTCGACAGGATGCTCAGGGAATTCAAGGTCGAAGCCAATGTCGGACAGCCTCAGGTCTCGTACAAGGAGACCATCCGCAAGGCTGTGAAATCCGAAGGCAAATTCGTACGGCAGTCGGGCGGCAGGGGCCAGTACGGTCACGTTGTCATCGAGATAGAACCACAGGAGCCCGGAAGCGGTTATACATTCGAGAACAAGATAGTCGGCGGAGTGATCCCGAAGGAATACATCCCGGCTATCGACGCGGGTATCCAGGACGCTATGCAGAACGGTGTCCTTGGCGGCTACCAGGTGCTTGACGTGAAAGTTACTCTAGTTGACGGATCATACCATGAGGTGGATTCATCCGAAATGGCTTTCAGAATAGCAGCTTCGATGGCTTTCAAGGACGGCTGCAAGAAAGCGGATCCAGTATTGCTTGAACCCATTATGAAGGTTGACATCGTCGTTCCTGAGGTATACCTTGGGGATGTCATGGGTGACCTCAACTCCCGCCGAGGCAGGATAGAAGGCATAGAGGAGAGATCAGGAGCACAGGTGATAGCAGCCAGGGTCCCGCTGGCAAACATGTTCGGTTATGCGACGGATCTTCGTTCCAAGACCCAGGGCAGAGGCGTCTTTACGATGCAGTTCAGCCATTATGAAGAGGTCCCGAAGAACATACAGGATACCGTGCTGAAAATAGGCTGATATGGTGCGGTTATTCCGCATAGGCCGCAAAGTAATTCAATATGCCGCAAAAAATCAGACAAGCCTCAAGAAATATTTGCGGCATATGAAATAAAATTGTAAAATTATATAAAAACATTTCAGTATCTAACTGAACAAGGGAGGAGAAAAAAATGGGCAAAGCCAAATTTGAAAGGACAAAACCCCACGTTAACATTGGAACCATTGGTCACGTTGACCATGGTAAGACAACATTGACGGCAGCCATCACAAAAGTACTGGGACTCCAGGGCAAGGCACAGTTTATGGCATATGACCAGATCGACAAGGCTCCTGAGGAAAAAGCAAGAGGAATCACGATATCTACCTCTCACGTTGAGTATGAGACCGAGAACAGACACTATGCGCATGTTGACTGCCCCGGCCACGCTGACTATGTCAAGAACATGATCACCGGTGCAGCTCAGATGGACGGCGCTATCCTCGTTGTTTCTGCAGCTGACGGCCCGATGCCGCAGACCAGGGAGCACATACTCCTTGCTCGTCAGGTCGGCGTTCCTTATATCGTAGTATTCCTCAACAAGTGCGATATGGTCGACGATGATGAGCTCATCGAGCTCGTAGAGATGGAAGTAAGAGAGATTCTCTCCCAGTACGAGTTTGACGGAGACAACATCCCGATCATAAGAGGATCCGCTCTGAAGGCTCTTGAAAGCAGTGCTACAGATCTGAGCGCTCCTGAATACAAGTGCATACTCGACCTCATGGGCAAAGTCGACGAGTACATCCCTGAGCCTCAGAGAGCAAAGGACAAACCGTTCCTTATGCCTGTTGAGGACGTATTCTCCATCACCGGCCGTGGTACTGTTGCTACGGGCAGAGTTGAAAGAGGTACTATCAAGGTCGGCGACGAAGTCGAGATCGTCGGTCTCATGGATGAGGCAAGAAAGACAGTCGTTACCGGTGTCGAGATGTTCAGGAAGCTCCTTGACGAGGCTGTTGCCGGCGACAACATCGGCTGCCTGCTCAGGGGTATCCAGAGGAACGAAGTCGAGAGAGGTCAGGTTCTTGCTAAGCCTGGTTCGATCAAACCTCACACCCATTTCAAGGGTCAGGTTTACGTTCTGACCAAGGAAGAAGGCGGAAGGCATACTCCGTTCTTCAACGGCTACAGGCCTCAGTTCTACTTCAGAACCACTGACGTTACCGGTGTTGCTGAACTTCCTGAAGGCGTCGAGATGTGCATGCCTGGTGACCACGTCGAGATCACCGTCAAGCTGATCACTCCGATCGCTATGGAAGAAGGACTCAGGTTCGCTATCCGTGAAGGCGGCAGAACCGTTGGTTCCGGTACCGTTACCGCTATCATCGAGTAAAGCGGAAAGGGGACACTCCTCTGAAGAAAGCATTTCTCTTTGGCTGAGGAATGTCCCCTATCGTTCAGTGAGACAGAAGGGACACGTAAGTGTCCCTTTTTATTTTTAAGCTAGGGGGACACTCAGACTTATCTTTTTACCGGATGTTGAACGATCACGCGCATTGTTCGCGAAAAATCTCATCAATAAATTCAAACAGTTCAATTATATTGTCAACGATGTCGTCATTGATTGTGATCCAGCTGTATAAAAAACCGTATTGCAGCGGACAAAACATATAATCATCAACACTTGCCAGAGCCAGGGCGTGCTGGATTTGTCTGTCCGGACGAAGTATCTGCAGCCGTCACATTTTTTGTGGGCTGACAATGAAGTTTTTTGCTTATCGTTCGTTTTATCACTGTGTTCCAGGATTCCCTTTACAAGTTTTCATACGTAAGTCAGTTGTTTTAAATGAAATATACCTCCCCTGTTTTCCGGGAATTGTCCTCTTGTGTTAACACCTGTTGGATGGTAACATAAATAGGAAAGGGGGACACACCTCTGATGAAGGTAAGCGATCCGGGCTGAGGTATGTCCCCGACTTAATTGTTACCTTTTTTCCGGAGGGATCCTGCTGTCTTGTTCAGGCACTTGAAACACAGGTTGAGGAATCTTGAGCCAGCTGCTATACGGGAGATCATCGTAGTGTTGATCATACTGGTCATATCGATAGTGCTCAGTTTACCGCAGTTTCGTGCTGACATGGAGGCCCTGCGCAGGTGGGAGCAGGCCCGCCGAAATGTGGAGACCGGTATTGACATCCGGGGGAACTAAAACTTGTCTGGAGGTCATGAAATGGAACTTAACGATGTGAGAAAACTTGCTGCTGCCGTGAAAGACAATATATCAAAAGTACTGGTAGGTACAGGGGATACGGTGGACCTTGTGCTCATATCACTGCTCTGCAGCGGGCATGTTCTGCTGGAGGATGTTCCGGGCGTTGGGAAAACGATGCTGGCAAAATGCCTGGCAAGATCCCTCGAATGCAGCTACAAAAGGATACAGTTCACCCCCGACCTGCTTCCGTCTGATCTTACCGGTATCAACTATTTTGACCAGAAAAGCGGAGAGTTCATATTCAGGCCTGGTCCTTTGTTCACGAACATCGTGCTTGCCGATGAGATCAACCGGGCTACGCCCAGGACACAGTCGAGCCTGCTCGAATGCATGGAGGAAAGGCAGGTCACTGTTGACGGCGAAACAAGGAAACTACACAGCCTGTTTTTTGTCATAGCGACACAGAACCCGGTTGAGACAAGGGGTACCTTCCCGCTGCCCGAAGCGCAGCTAGACAGGTTTTTCATGCGCCTCAGGATGGGATATCCTGATCCGGACGAAGGCATTGAGATACTTATGCGCTTCAGGGAAAGAGATCCGCTGGCGGAACTGGACACCGTTGCATCCGCGGACTCGGTCATACAGGCGCAGAAAGCTGTGACATCGGTAAAGGTTTCCGAAGCATCAGCAAGATATATTATAGATATAATCGAAGCAACGAGGCATGACGAGAGGATCATCCTTGGAGTGAGCCCAAGGGGCAGCATAGCGCTGATGAAGGCGGCGCAGGTCAAAGCAGTGATGGAAGGACGCGATTTCGTTACGCCTGACGATATCAAGAAGATGGCAGTGCCTGTGCTGGCCCACCGCATTATACTGAAAGGTCATGCTGTTTTCAGCGGTACTGAAAATGCGGAGGAAACTGTCCGAGATATCCTGAACAGAGTCCCTGCGCCCACGGAGGAAATCTGATGGATGTATTAGCCCTGTTGCTGATCCTTGCCCTTGTGCTGTGGCTCCAGATGTACATACTGTGCAGGTATGCGTTCAGCAGGCTGAAATATACATGCGAGTTCAGCGTGCCCGAAGCACACGAAGGCGATACCATAATGCTGGTGGAGACAGTCTATAACGGGAAACTGCTGCCCGTACCATGGCTGAGGGTGGACATCCACACGTCAAGATGGCTGGAATTTGCGGGCACCTGTTCCGTGGTCGCACAGGAAAACAGGCATGTCACCAGCAGTTTTGTCCTGGGAAGCTACCAGAAAATAACGCGAAAATGGAAGCTCAAATGTCTTAAAAGAGGTATCTTCCGGACTGAAAACGTGACGCTGGTCAGCGGCGATCTTCTGAATTTCAGCAACGTTTCCGCAGCAGTGCCTGTAAATGCTACTCTTACAGTCTACCCGCAGATCATAGACCTGGAGGAACTGTTTGTCCCGGTAAGCCTTCAGCAGAGCGACAGAGTCGTGAACAGGTGGATCATTGATGATCCGTTCCTTGTAGCGGGCGTGAGAGACTATGCCCCCGGCGACCCGTTCAACCGCATGCACTGGCCGGCTTCTGCAAAAAGCGGCAGGCTGATGGTCAGAAAAAACGAATATACTTCACAGCAGAACCTTACTGTGATACTGAACATGCAATCCAATTATTACGAGCTTTTTGACACGACGGACAAAGCAATGGCGGAGCTTGGCATCAAGGTTGCCGCCACATTATTCGACCGGGCACTGAGAGAAGGTACGCCCGCCAGGTTTATAACCAACGGTTGTACCGAGCCTGATGCAAGGCAGCCGATAGTTACAAGTGAAGCCGCGGACAGGGACCACATCGCCTCGATCCTCAGGATCCTTGCAGGGCTTCGGATGAAAACCGTGAAAGACTTCAGGGTACTCCTGGAGGATATCTGGCCGGATATATACAATTCCGAGGTCGTCATCATCACTGCCTATCTCACCATGGAGATAGGCCGGCTGGCCGACCGGATCGCTTCCGGGGGCAACAATGTAAGCATAATCCTGCTCGACACAGTATATGAAAAGGATTCTGAGCCCAGGCATGCTGATATTTACGTATTGTCCGACGGCATACGGAAAGAGGCCGGGAAACTGGCATAGCGATGCCCTGTAAAGCAGGGATTGCACTGCCGCATGGTATCGGAAAGTCACGGTTGGAAACAGGATACGAAGGTGGTCGAAACTGACGATATGGCATGGCGAATGAGCGAAGCCGGAGAAGTCAGGTCCGGAGGGAAAAGTGAAGAGAAGACTGCTGACAGGCCCGGACGAAAAGCGGGGAAGAACGTCAGGACGACGTTGCTGAGCATGTTGTCCCTGCTTGCTGTCAATATGTATATTTATGCCCTTGTCGCCACGATAAGGACGATCCTGTACCTTGACGACGGCGGCATCGTGTCTGCCCTCATATATGCATGCGGATCCATAACCGCCTGTTTATCCTCGAGCCTGCTGGCAGGCAGCCCACCGGGCTTTGCGGTGAATCTGTCGGGTACGAAGACATTCAGGTTCATTGCATATGTACTGCGTATCAGGCAGATGGACCGCGTAATAGCTTCACTGTCTTCATGGCTCGTAATTGCCGTGCCTGCGGTACTGACGTTCATCATATCCGGAAGTGCCGGCGGATTAAGGCCGTTGTTCGAGTCTGCGGCGGTATGCTTTGGGTATATCGTTTCACTGAAGCTCGCACGGAAGGCGCCTGCCAGGATATTAGGCGGCGTCGGTTTCTGCGTCGGGCTTATCATCCTCGTGGCGTGCCTCGAACTGCATTATATGACGGACGTCGTTTCATATCTCCGCCCATGGTTATTCGGGGCGCTGTACTTTCTGATCTTTGCATACCTGATCGTCAGGAACCAGCATGACATCGATGAAAACCTCTATAACAAAAAATTCGTGGAAAAATCGCTCCTCCCGAAAAACCTCAGGCGTGTCAACACTGTTTTGGCAACATTTGTCTTCCTTTTGGTATTGCTGTTGTCGAATTTCAAAACAGTGGCTGAAAGACTGCTTTCACTGGTCGGGAAGCTTGTACGAATCGTTTTTCAGGCCATTTTGCGATTCATAGAACAGATCGGGCCGGATGCAGCGGAGCCTGAAATCACCGAAATAACGGAAGACCTGATGGAGTCCGGGATGGAGCAGGTGCCGCCGCCTTCGCCGTACCTGAACCTTGTTATCAATGTAGTGCAATACTTCATTGTACTCTACCTGGCATATAAGCTGGTTGTCCTGTTCATCCTGAAAATGCCGGCGATTGCCTCTACACTTGCCGGATTGTTCCGGAAACTGTTCAGCATTAAAACAGAACCGGCGGATGATGAAGAATCCGATTACATCGATACGTCCGAGATAGTTCTTCCCGAACGGGAGGATAAAGGCGGCCGAAGGTTCCGGAAGAGGAAGCGGAGGACGGTCAGGCATCTCAGGAAGATAAAGGATCCTGCCGAGAGGATAAGGTACATGTACGGGCTGATCCTTGACACGTTGCCCCTGCGCGGCGTCATGCCGCTACCGAGCGACACCACGGGTGAGATCCTTGCAAAAGCAGGTGGAACCGGCGGACTGCATCCGTTTATCGCGATATATGACCAGGTGCGCTATGGCGGGATGGTACCGGACCAGGAAACGCTGGCAAAGGCTGAACTGCATTATGCAAAGGCATATGAGGAGATAAGGGGCAAATCCGTCTGAAAGCGGGAAAACTGCTGAATGCATTTCGCAAAGCATCCGGGACAAAAAGTGAAAAGACCGTTTGATGGTTGTGCCGGCAGGCCTCTGGTATGCTGCCGGACCGGATACATTTGTCTTGTTAAGTTTGACTGCCATACCAGATAAAACAATTGAAAATGCTGCTTGTACAGGATATAATAAAGACCATTGCAAATTGTTTTATTTAGTAAGGGGATGGTCAAATGCCTGGATCAGGAAAGATGATAAAAAAGAGGATCCTGCCGATGCTGCCGCTCCGAGGGCTGACAGTGTTTCCTCACATGATCCTGACCTTTGACGTCGGAAGGGAAAAGTCCATCAATGCCCTGGACGAGGCCATGATGAACAATCAGCTGATATTACTGACGACCCAGAAGGATGCAAAGAATGATTCGCCCGATGTGGATGATATATATAATGTAGGAACTATTTCTAGGGTAAAACAGCTCCTGAGGCTTCCCGGCAACACCATCAGGGTGCTGGTTGAAGGGCTGAACAGGGCTGAGGTCAGAAAATACATCCAGACCGAGCCATTCTTCATAGCTGAGGTCGCGGAAAGGATCCTTCCGGCAAAAAGGAAAAAGAACATCGTGGATGAAGCGCTGAAGCGGAAGGTCCTCAGTACTTTTGAGGAATATGCGAAGCTGAGCGGGAAAATCACTCCCGAAACCGTCGCATCCGTGTCGGCCATCGATGAGATCGGGCAGCTTTCGGACGTCATAGCCTCGCACATGCACCTCCGGATCGAACAGAAACAGGTAATACTGAATGAATTCGACCCGGAAAAAAGGATGGAAAAGCTGCTGGAACTGCTGATGAGCGAGATAGAGATACTTGAGGTCGAAAAGGATATCAGTATCCGCGTCCGCAAGCAGATAGACAAGATGCAGCGCGAGTATTACCTCAGGGAACAGATCAAGGCGATACAGTCCGAACTGGGAGACAAGGACGGTATTGCCGGCGAGGTAGAGGAATACAGGAAGAAGCTCGAGATGATGAAGCTTCCTGAAGAGGTTGACAAGAAAGTCCAGAAGGAACTTGACCGTCTGCAGAAAATGCAGGCAGGTTCCGCCGAAAGTTCGGTCATCAGGACCTACCTGGACTGGATTTTCGATCTGCCGTGGGGAAAGAAAACGGAAGTCATGATCGACCTGAAGAAAGCCCAGGATATACTCGAGGAAGACCACTACGGGCTTGAGAAGGTCAAGGAAAGGATACTGGAGTACCTTTCCGTGCTGAAACTGACAAACAACCTGAAAGGCCCGATACTGTGCCTTGTGGGCCCGCCCGGTGTCGGAAAGACATCGATAGCCAAATCGATAGCCCGGGCGCTCAACAGGAATTATGTCAGGATGTCTCTTGGCGGCGTGAGGGATGAGGCTGAAATAAGGGGCCACAGAAGGACTTATGTCGGCGCGATGCCCGGCAGGATTATAAGCGCGCTGAAACAGGCAGGATCTTTCAATCCGCTGATACTGCTCGACGAGATCGACAAGATGAGCAGTGATTTCAGGGGGGACCCGGCTTCGGCGATGCTGGAGGTGCTTGACAGCGAGCAGAACTACGCTTTCAGGGACCACTACCTGGAATTGCCCGTGGACCTGTCCGACGTGATGTTCATAACCACGGCCAACTCGCTTGACACAATACCGCGTCCGCTGCTGGACAGGATGGAAGTGATAACGATATCAGGATATACCGAGGAAGAGAAGGTCCAGATAGCCCGGAGGTACCTGGTGGACAAGCAGATGAAGGCCCACGGACTTCAGAAGAAAAACCTGAGGTTCACCGAGGATGCCATCAGGTGCATCATAAACTACTACACCAGGGAAGCCGGCGTCAGGAACCTCGAGAGGGAGATAGCCAACGTCTGCAGGAAAGCTGCCAGGCTGCTCGTTTCAGGAAGCAGGAAATCCGTGACGGTCACTCAGTCAAATATCGAGAAGTATCTAGGGACCCGGAAGTACAGGTATGACAAGGCCAATGAAAAAGATGAGGTCGGCCTTGCCACCGGACTCGCATGGACGCCTGTCGGCGGCGACACCCTGGCGATAGAGGTCACGATCATGGACGGAAGCGGCAAGCTGGAACTTACAGGGCAACTGGGCGACGTGATGAAGGAATCCGCAATGGCGGCGGTGAGCTTTATACGCTCCAGGGCAGAACTGCTTGGCATAGACAGGGAGTTTTACAAGAAATATGATATACACATCCATGTACCTGAAGGCGCCACGCCGAAGGACGGGCCGTCTGCCGGGATCACTCTGGCAACGGCGATGGTGTCTGCTCTTACCGGAAGGGCTGTGAAAAGGAACGTGGCGATGACTGGTGAGATAACGCTCAGGGGACGCGTACTGCCGATAGGCGGTGTCAAGGAAAAAGTGCTTGCAGCCCACAGGGCAGGTATCGACACCGTGATACTGCCTGTGGAAAACAGGAAGGATATCGACGACATACCTGAGAATGTGCGGTCCAGGCTGAAATTCGTACTCGTGGAGGAGATGGATACGGTCCTGAATACGGCGCTCACCGCCGGAACGGCCCACAGGGATGTCGAAAACGGCGACAATGACCAGAAAACGGTTTTGCTCGCCCGGGAAGGCAACGTCTCGGATGAACGGAGCAGTGCGCACCGGATGTGATCAGACGCGATTTGATGAGGACGTTTCTGCCAGTGCAGAAGCGTCCTTTTTTGCCGGAATGCAGTTAAAAAATATGTAGGAGATGAAGGAATTCTGGTATTTAATATCGAATTATGAAAGGAATGTTATCTGCGTATAAAGGTATTTAGACCGTAACCAGGAGGATATCAATGACTGATTACATGAATGCTGTCATATGTGCGGTGGCGGTCAGCGGCATCATAATGCTGATAGTATTCCATCGTCTGGAGGTACTGAATTTCAGGACTGTCGCCTCCATCACCCTTGCCTCTCTGATAACTGCATTGATCATGCCGGCCATATACAGCGCTCTTATTGGCGGTGAAGCGGACAAAGCCGGCCTGACAGATATCATAATGATAACGATAGCTGCATTTATCGCATATGTGGTCATAGTTCTGATAATGAGCATCCTGATCTCGGTAATCGTTCCCCAAATAAAGCCGCGGAGTAACAACAGGAAAACTTCAGAAACGGAAGCAGGGGAATCGAAATCCGACGAAGGCACGAGCGGGAAGACCTTGTTGGAACAGGTAGGTGCGCTTTACTTCAGCGGCAGTGCAGATGAGACAAGGAAAGCGCAGTCGGAAGCCGCGGCAGGACAGGCAGAAATAATGACAGGCACTTCGATTGCGGAGACAGATACAGAAATCCGGGAACAGACGGCATCCGGACCGGATGTGTCATATGCTCCCGAAGGGCAGCCGGATGCAGGTATGACGGATCAAAGTGCAGCTTCCGCTTCGGATGAGGGACCGCTGCCCGTGCCTGAAACCGTACAGGAACCGGAAGTCCGTGAAATCCGGGAAGGGGGATCGCAAAAACCTGCATATGCCGGAGACAATTACCTGGAGCAGATATACCTGAATTATGTCGCACATGATGATGAAAATACAGGTATGCAGGAAGAAGCCGTCGAAATAACCGGTGCAGCCGCGTGGAACGCAGAAAAATCTGTTGACAGTGCAGAAATATTGATAAAATGGGTATAGAAAATAAAGTTTACGATAGCGAAGCTATGACTATAGAGGAGTGCATAGATGAGGCTTTCCGGCTCAAGCAAACCGGTGATTTCGAAGGGGCGATACTTTATTTTATGTACGCCCTTGACAAAAAGCCTCAGAGAGAACTTACCTTCTGGATAATACTTGACATATGCGTCATGTATAAATCACTCGGTCAGCAGGACCTATAATGATACCAGAAATTAAGACAGACAAAACGGCCAAAATAAGTTAGTATGGAACTATGGAAAAGAGAAGAAATTTTACACCGGAAGAAAAAGCAAAAATAGTGATTGAGGTCTTAAGGGAAGAA
>Ga0209508_1000571_pt1 | contig 36348 bp, 30 predicted proteins | sample AD_UKC129_MetaG_FD_184427 | JGI IMG/M metagenome (GOLD analysis project Ga0209508, IMG submission 184427) | Active sludge microbial communities of municipal wastewater-treating anaerobic digesters from Canada - AD_UKC129_MetaG (SPAdes) (version 2) | ecosystem: Engineered > Bioreactor > Anaerobic... | reverse complement strand
ACCGGACCACAGCCTCAGCCTCCGCATAAGCCGCCTTGAGCGGCAATTTGCAGCCGCTCTTGCGGTGCAGATGCACCGCAATCACAACGAACGGCTTTGCATCTACAAAGCCGCCCCCCGTGGTCTTGCAATTTTTCCCTGATGAATAAGGGATTGAAACCCTCTTCTTCTCGGTCTTCCAACAAGAAACCCACGTAGACTTGCAATTTTTCCCTGATGAATAAGGGATTGAAACTTCAATCGGATACTGACAAGCGAGTTTTGTCCCGAATGTCCTTGCAATTTTTCCCTGATGAATAAGGGATTGAAACATTTTTGACGCCTGGATGTCTGAGGCAGTGCTAATAGAGGCTTGCAATTTTTCCCTGATGAATAAGGGATTGAAACCTGGCGGACGGCGTTCAAGTCCAGCCCGCGTCCGCTGGCCTTGCAATTTTTCCCTGATGAATAAGGGATTGAAACTCCTCATGCCGGCCGGTCGGCGCAGAGCCACCTCGCCAGGTACTTGCAATTTTTCCCTGATGAATAAGGGATTGAAACTCATTGATCTTTTCCCTCCTCAAGCCACTTCCGCAATCGCTCTTGCAATTTTTCCCTGATGAATAAGGGATTGAAACGCCTTCTTGAATTGATGTTCTGCGGCATTGAATGGGATTGGTTCTTGCAATTTTTCCCTGATGAATAAGGGATTGAAACAACATCGGCTTGAACGTGCTTTTCCCAGAACTCAATAGACTTCTTGCAATTTTTCCCTGATGAATAAGGGATTGAAACGCTTTATGACGCACAGTCAGGTCTGCAAGGCGCTGGGCACTTGCAATTTTTCCCTGATGAATAAGGGATTGAAACATTACTCGGAAGCCCTGACTCATAATTTTTCAGCGGATGAACTTGCAATTTTTCCCTGATGAATAAGGGATTGAAACAGCCGAGGCCGCAAAACATTTTGACGACTGCTGCCGGCCTTGCAATTTTTCCCTGATGAATAAGGGATTGAAACGTTAAAGAAAAGGTCGTGCCGGTGATTTTCCAGCAGCTCCGGCCCTTGCAATTTTTCCCTGATGAATAAGGGATTGAAACGTCAATCGCAAACGGCCCGCCGGATGGAGGTCTGCCGTCGTCTTGCAATTTTTCCCTGATGAATAAGGGATTGAAACTGCCGCACGAGCGGCCTCTTCTCTTTCTTCCTCTTTGGCCGCTTGCAATTTTTCCCTGATGAATAAGGGATTGAAACACCGGCGGCGTTGTGCGGATTACAGGGGCCGGAGCCATTCTTGCAATTTTTCCCTGATGAATAAGGGATTGAAACTCCTTGCTCTGCTTGAAAGAGAAGAGAAGCGCGATGAGACCTTGCAATTTTTCCCTGATGAATAAGGGATTGAAACTTGCCGAATGCGAACAGGATGGCTTTTCGGGATGGTTTTCTTGCAATTTTTCCCTGATGAATAAGGGATTGAAACTAACAAAAAAAAGCAGGAGGGCTACGCGCCCGCCTGCTCTTGCAATTTTTCCCTGATGAATAAGGGATTGAAACCGCTGTCATCCACTTTTCCGTTGGCCGCACAGTAAATCGCCGCTTGCAATTTTTCCCTGATGAATAAGGGATTGAAACTTCCGATAGTCAAACAGCTTTTTAACACGTATTTCAGTCCTTGCAATTTTTCCCTGATGAATAAGGGATTGAAACCACTGCCGCCGAAGCGGACCACGGCCCATTTAATGCCCGTGCTTGCAATTTTTCCCTGATGAATAAGGGATTGAAACTTTTAAATAAGCAGGGATTCTCATCACCAAAATGCCTCGAACTTGCAATTTTTCCCTGATGAATAAGGGATTGAAACTTCAAGCGGAGGAAAAGCCTCATCAAGTGTAATATCGCCATCTTGCAATTTTTCCCTGATGAATAAGGGATTGAAACGCCATTCGTAAAAGGAGTTGACCTGCGTCCCTCTTTTGCCGGCCCTTGCAATTTTTCCCTGATGAATAAGGGATTGAAACATTTAGAGGCAGACCGGCTGGTAAAGATTTCCAGCGGCTCGGTCTTGCAATTTTTCCCTGATGAATAAGGGATTGAAACTTTAAAAATAACATTTTTTTCTCCTTTCCCCCGCCGTTCTTGCAATTTTTCCCTGATGAATAAGGGATTGAAACTGAGCCGTCGCGGGTGCACGGGATTGAGCGGGATGTGAACTTGCAATTTTTCCCTGATGAATAAGGGATTGAAACAATTGTGATGCGCTTTTTCGTTATTGCCTTTTTGATGCTCTTGCAATTTTTCCCTGATGAATAAGGGATTGAAACGTCGAATCGGCGACGAGCAGCTTTCAGTGGGCGCGGATTCTTGCAATTTTTCCCTGATGAATAAGGGATTGAAACTGGAAATACTGGTTCGTGCCAGACGTCTGGTGCTGTGTGATCTTGCAATTTTTCCCTGATGAATAAGGGATTGAAACTGTAGCGGCCGAATTCCAACTCGACCTGAAAAAACGCACTTGCAATTTTTCCCTGATGAATAAGGGATTGAAACAACTCTCTCTACAATGATACATTTGCACAAAGCCGATGTCTTGCAATTTTTCCCTGATGAATAAGGGATTGAAACACCTTTTACAGTCATCATTTTGGCTTCTCCGCAAATTGTTTTCTTGCAATTTTTCCCTGATGAATAAGGGATTGAAACATATCTGATATTCTATTATTTTCTTTTCCGACCTGTCGTCCTTGCAATTTTTCCCTGATGAATAAGGGATTGAAACGCCTTGATATCAAAACCAAGCCGCCGCAGAATTCCGGCGGCCTTGCAATTTTTCCCTGATGAATAAGGGATTGAAACGATTACCAAGTTGTAGAAGAGAGACATTTCGCCCATGACGTGCTTGCAATTTTTCCCTGATGAATAAGGGATTGAAACGCCGTCCTGAAAACGGAGCGACAAAAAAACGCAAGGGAATTACTCTTGCAATTTTTCCCTGATGAATAAGGGATTGAAACACAGCGATCTCAGGGGCTTCCCCCTCCAGCCGGAAAAGCCGGCTTGCAATTTTTCCCTGATGAATAAGGGATTGAAACAAATCGTCGGACCTTGGGCTACGGATTTTGATGAAATGGCCACTTGCAATTTTTCCCTGATGAATAAGGGATTGAAACATCCAAGCGGCACAATTTGAACAGCATTTTTCTCCATACTCTTGCAATTTTTCCCTGATGAATAAGGGATTGAAACACACTCTTTGTCTGTATATAGCGGTCCAGTGACCGCTCTACGTTCTTGCAATTTTTCCCTGATGAATAAGGGATTGAAACAACATTCAAAGCATTCAGGAGAAGTTTTTCTGGGAAATAATCTTGCAATTTTTCCCTGATGAATAAGGGATTGAAACATCCCCCGATAATCCGGGGACTTTTCTCCGGTCTTTTTGGCTTGCAATTTTTCCCTGATGAATAAGGGATTGAAACGCCAGGACACAGCAAATCTGGTTGGAGGCGGTTTCGTAGGGCACTTGCAATTTTTCCCTGATGAATAAGGGATTGAAACCCCTCGTCGTCATAGTAGGTGTGAAGGCGTGCGGCACTTCTTGCAATTTTTCCCTGATGAATAAGGGATTGAAACGGGAATAGTGGATAGAGGGTATCGGGTATGGTGCAAAAAAACTTGCAATTTTTCCCTGATGAATAAGGGATTGAAACAAGAGGACTCCGGCGATCGTCAGTTCGAGAGCGGAAGAGCCCTTGCAATTTTTCCCTGATGAATAAGGGATTGAAACAGCAGACTGTAGGGATCTGTCCTGTGGCAGATCTCTACCAGTCTTGCAATTTTTCCCTGATGAATAAGGGATTGAAACTTCCCCTTTCTTCAAAAAATGTTTCTGCCCGGACACGCGCCCTTGCAATTTTTCCCTGATGAATAAGGGATTGAAACAAAAGGCATATTTCGGATTGGTCTTCTACAATGCATAGAAATGCTCTTGCAATTTTTCCCTGATGAATAAGGGATTGAAACGTCGTTCAAATCCCGATGCAGCAAGGAGAAAAAGACGCCAAACTTGCAATTTTTCCCTGATGAATAAGGGATTGAAACTTCAAGGTCATTTATAAAGTTGTCCAATTGCTCGAGTTCTTCTTGCAATTTTTCCCTGATGAATAAAGGATTGAAACCTGAATATGCACCGGCTCTCCGAATAGCTGCACAGCTTCACTTGCAATTTTTCCCTGATGAATAAGGGATTGAAACGTCCGGCGTCCGGCCGCCGGTACCCAGTATCCTGCTGCCAGTCGCCAGTCAGCAGTTATCCTGTACTTTCGTTTGCTTTTTTCCTTCCTTTTTTTAATCCGTGTAATCCGTGAAATCCGTGGTTCGAAATTTGTTCTGATGTTCAAGTTTCGGATTTCGAGATTCGGATTTGGGGCTTTTTTGACGGCCGTACATCTCAGAAGACCTCCTGCTGTTTGTGTATAGATCCTTGACAAATTTCTTCTTTTCCTTTATAGTCCCTGCCGGAATGTCAGCAGGAAAGGGCAAAGAATGGACCTTCAAGGGATTGTGGCCCCAGCCGATTGGCCGAAAATTCAGGAGATTCGGGAAAAGTTTGCGGCAGAGAAAAACGGAGCCCAGGACCGCAATGTCCTCGCTGAGCTGCACAAACAAGCGCTGTCTTTTGAAATGCGGTATTTGCCCATGCTCAGTCAATCCATTCAGAAAGCACTGCCGAACGAAAAACGGGCTTTATTTATTCTGGTGGGTTTTAGTGAAGGGCCCATTCTGATTTCTATGGCCATCATCCAGCCCGAAAAAGCGGTTCTGATTCATACCAAAGAAAGCCAAAGGACCGTCGAATCCATCCTGTCCAATGAGACCTTCAAGGCCCTTTTGAAAGACCGGGTTTCTTTGGAACCCCTGTTCATCGACCCCTTGGACAGTGCTCAGACCTATCGAGACCTGGTTCGAATTGTCGAAAAGAAAGAGAACAAGTCCTACAGCTGGATTTGTGATATTACCGGCGGCAAAAAAGCTATGAGCGGAACGCTGGCCGCTTTTGGATTTTGGCGGCGCATTCCCGTACTTTATTTGGACAGCGTGGAAGTCAAAGGAATTACGGAGCCGTTTTCTGAGAACTTATATCTTTTAAAAAATCCGTATGACTGCTATGGGGACCCTGTGCTTCAGACTGCCGAAAAGGCCCTGCAGCGGTTTGATTTTGCGTCGGCCCTGTCCGCCCTGCAGACGCTTCTGGACACCACCAGCTTTCAGGAACAATATCACAAAACCGAGATGGCCATTCAGGTCATCCGGCTGTATCACCAGTGGGACCGGTTCGCTCACAGTGAGCCGAATAAAGAATATGCAGGGACATTTTACGCCACCTTTGAAAAAACACTTCAGACGTGTCAGCGTCTGAATCATCAGTTTATTTCTCCGGACGAAGTCGAAGACAATCTGACTTTTCTGAAAGGTCTGAAAAAGGCGTATGAGCCGAATAAACCGGCGCTGCTGGATCCCTATCGTCTGATCGACCTTCTCCGGAATGCTGAACGCCGCGGGATCCAGGAAAGTTATGATGACGCCGTTGCCCGACTCTACCGGTGCATCGAGATGGCAGCCAGCCTTCTTTTATCCAGACTGATCCCTGATTTTGACCCCGGCAGCGCAGACTGGGAAGCCCTTCGGAAACAGTTTGTCGGCTGTGATCTGGATGCCTTGTACAGGCAGAAATCTAAAGAATGCGGAGAACGGGCGGAGGGCCTGCCCAAGCTCAAGCGAGTCGGCCTGGCGGTTCAGATTGTTCTGGGAGCAGTTATCGCCGAGGCGGCAAAACAATATCCGGAACGATTCAGCGACCAGCAGAAACAAGACGCAAAAAAAGCCCAAAATCTGTTCGGAATTTACAAAGACCACAGTTCGCAGAATGACGGTATTTTTGCCCGGCGAAATCGGTCTATTCTGGCGCACGGAAGCCGGCCTGTCGAAAAACAAACCTTTGAGAAATTCTTATCGGTCGCAAAAGAAATCTGCAAGCTGACTGTCAGCGATGATTGGCAGATGCTGTACACTCAATCCAAATTTCCGGTCTTTCGTTTAACGGAATAATAAATATTTCGCTGCCGCTGTCCAAAGACCGTCGAAACCGGCGGAGTTTTTTTTGTGCCGTCGGTGCGGCTTTTTGTTTATAATACCTCATCCGAACCCCGCGCTGGGGAGCTATTGTAAATATTGTTCCCGCCGAATCCTGTTATGAAGCCGGCGGACAATCAGCGGAGGAATCTTTTGGCGAAAAAAATGTCTATGAAAGCCCAGCTGCTGACTGGGATTGAGCGAATCGAAATGGCGGAAGTGCCCCGCCCGTCGGTCCGCGGGCCGAACGATGTCCTGGTTCGGGTGCGGGCGGTGGGGGTATGCGGCAGCGATGTACACTATTACGAAACCGGCCGAATCGGCAGCCAGGTGGTGGAGTTTCCGTTTGTGGTCGGCCACGAATGCGCCGGCACCGTGGAGCAGGTCGGGCCGGAGGTTCGGCGTGTGCGGCCGGGTCAAACGGTTGCCGTGGACCCGCTGATTGCCTGCGGGCGGTGCGATCAGTGCCGGCAGGGACGCATCAATACCTGCCGAAACCAGAAATTTTTGGGCTGTCCGGGGCAGATTTCCGGCTGTCTTTGCGAGTATATCGTGATGCCGGAGGACAGCTGCTTTCCGACGGGGGACAAGATTACCCTCGAACAGGCGGTGTTGTGCGAGCCGCTGGCCATCGGAATTTATGCCGTTCAGCTGGCCGGTCTGAAGGCGGGGGCACGCATTGCGATTCTCGGCTCCGGCCCTATCGGGCTGTCGGTTCTGGAAGCGGCCAAAGCCGCCGGAGTGGAACGAATATATGTGACGGATAAAATCGAGGCCCGCCTGAAGGCCGCGGAACGGGCCGGGGCGATTTGGTGCGGCAATCCGCTTTTTCAGGATATCCCCTCGGCGATCCTCCGGCACGAACCGCTGGGACTGGATGCTGTTTTCGAATGTGCCGGCCAGCAGCAGACGCTGGACCATGGGGTGGACCTGCTGGCCCCCGGCGGGCGGCTGATGCTCGTGGGAATCCCCAGGGAGGACCGCGTCAGTTTTGTTCCGGACCGGATGCGTCGAAAAGAGTTGACGCTGATCAATGTCCGCCGGCAGAATCACTGCACGCAGAAAGCGATTGACTGGGTGGCGGAGGGCCGCGTAAACGTGGATTATATGCTGACCCATCGGTTTTCGTTTGAGCAGACGCCGTCGGCTTTTGAGCTTGTCTCCGACTATCGGGATGGGGTCATCAAGGCCCTGATTGAGGTCTGACGGCGGGGGTTGGAAGGGAATGAAAAGCGCTTCGATTGTTGCCGTCGGAAATGAACTGCTGAACGGCCAGCGTGTCGATACGAATTCGAACTGGCTGCAGGGCCGGCTTTTGCGGCTCGGGTATCGAACCTGCCGGGTGGTTTTGGTGCCGGATGATGTAGAGGCCATTGCCGCTGTTTTGGGTGAGGTTTCCCGGATAAGCGATGTGGTGATTCTAACGGGGGGATTGGGGCCGACGGCCGATGACCTGACCCGGTTTGCGCTGGGCAAGTTTTTGGGCAGGCCTTTGGAGTTTCGAGCGGATATCTGGCAGACGATTGAAGCGTTTTTTGAGCGGCGGGGGCTGAAAACCGCATCCACCAATCGTGTCCAGGCGTATTTGCCTTGCGGAGCGAAGGCCCTGGCAAATCCGAAGGGGACGGCATGCGGGATTTCGGCCGAGCAGGGGGGCAAGCGGTATTTTTGTCTGCCGGGTGTGCCGTCGGAAATGATGGCGATGTTTAATGACAGTGTTTGTCCGGAACTGACAGCCGACGGCCGAACAGACGTCATTGAGATGGGGAAAGTCCGCTGTTTCGGGGTCGGGGAATCCGTCATTGCCGAAAAACTGGGCGATTTGATGCGGCGGGAACGAAATCCGCAGATTAATACCACTGTTGAAGGCGGAGATGTCTTGCTGCATATTATTGCGTCGGCTGCGGACGGCCAATCCGCCGGGCAAATGATTGATGCGGATAAGAATTTACTCTGTCAAATACTCGGGGATGCAGTGTATGGATTTGATGAGGACACTCTGCCGCAGGTTGTGGGACGGCTTTTCAGAGAAAAACGGCTGAAATTAGCAGTTGCGGAGTCCTGTACAGGGGGGTTGCTGGCCAAGATGATTACGGATATTCCGGGCTCCAGCGAGTACTTTTGGGGAGGGTGGGTGACCTACAGCAACGAGGCAAAAATCCGGGATTTGGGGGTGTCGGAGGATTTGATAAGCCGGTATGGTGCTGTGTCGGAGCCGGTTGCGGCCGCAATGGCTGCCGGCGCCGCTCAGCGAAGCGGCGCGGATGCCGCTTTAAGTATCAGCGGAATTGCCGGTCCGGAAGGCGGGACACCCGAAAAGCCGGTGGGGATGGTTTGTATCGGTCTTTTCTTTCTGGGACGGACGGAGGTTCAAACCTTCCGGTTTGCGCCGGTGGGCCGAGAAACGGTACGCCAGCGGGCTTCCTTGACAGCGCTGAATTGGCTTCGATTGCAGCTGAAAGGTTTGACTGTTTAGAAAAGTTTTGTTATATTGAACCTTTCTAAACGTCAAAAGTAGTCTCAAACAGGGGAAATATGGCCAAGAGCCGCAGACATTTGGGAGAGATTTTATACGCCAAAGGGTGGGTGGATAAGCCCAATCTGATTAAAGCCCTCAAAAAAGCCAAGGAGACGAACCGGCGTTTGGGCGAAACGCTCGTGGAGATGGGTCTTGCCACAGAAGACCAGATTATGCAGGCCTTGGCTCGCCAATTCGGGATGAATTATGTCGATTTGGACGAGGTCGAAATCCCATCCGACATTCGAAGTCTGATTCCTGAAGAAATTATTAAGAAACATCGGGTTCTGCCGCTTGGGAAAGAAAATGGCCGGCTGAAAATCATTATTCCGGACCCGATGAACTTGGAACTGCTGGATCTGTTGCGGTTTCGTCTGGCTTCCGATTTGGAATGTTATCTGGCCAGTCCGAGCAAGATTGAGGCTTATATCAATCGCAAGATGGATGAGGTCCGCAGCAGTATTGACGCAACGGCGGCGGAACTGGCCGAAGCGGGGCATGCTATTGAGGCGGAAGTGCGGCGGGCGCAGGCTTCAGAAGAGGATGAAGGGCCGATTATCCGCCTGGTCAACCTCATCATCGACGAGGCGGTCAAGATGCGGGCCAGCGATATTCATATTGAGCCGATGGCCGACCGAGTGAGGATTCGTTATCGAATTGACGGAGTTTGCATTGAACGAGACAACATTCCGAAGAACATGCAGGCCCCTCTTTTGGCCCGTATTAAGATTATGTCGGGTATGGATATCGGCGAGAGGCGGCTTCCGCAGGACGGCCGTATCAAAAGACGGGTTGAAAACCAGGATATTGACTTTCGTGTGTCCTGTCTGCCGGGCTATCACGGGGAAAGCACCGTCCTGCGTATCTTGCGGCCTGATTCAGTCAATATTGGTATTCAGGCGATTGGTTTTGAACCGGATGATTATGAGCGGTTTATCCGAATTATTAAGCGTCCCAATGGAATTTTTCTGGTGACCGGACCGACCGGAAGCGGAAAAACGACCACCCTGTATGCAGCCCTGCAGGAACTGAACCGTCCGGACAAGAAAATCATCACGGCGGAAGACCCGGTTGAATACAATATCAGCGGAATCAACCAGTGTCAGGTCCGAACGGAAATCGGTCTGACGTTTGAAAAGATTCTGCGGGCGATGCTGCGTCAGTCGCCGAACATCATCCTAATCGGTGAAATTCGTGATGGTGTGGTGGCGGATATTGCTATTCAGGCGGCCCTGACAGGCCACCTGGTATTCAGTACCCTTCACACCAATGATGCTCCCAGTGCCATTACCCGTCTGATTGATATGGGGGTCAAACCCTTCCTGGTAGCCAGTTCGATTCAGGCTATTATGGCCCAGCGTCTGGTTCGTACGATTTGCAAGAATTGTAAAGTGATTGATGAAAAGCCCGATCCTCATTATTTGCGGCTTTTGAATATTACACCGGAAGATATTCGCAAACATCCGATTTATAAAGGGGCCGGATGCAGCCGATGTCAGGGAACGGGATACCGCGGGCGAATTGCCATTTTTGAAATGATGGAGATGAACAGCCAATTGCGGGAGCTGGCCTTCCAGAAGGCGCCGACGACGGAGCTTCGCAAGGCGGCTCGAGCCAGCGGGATGAAGACGCTGCTGATGGACGGACGAATTAAAGTATTCAAAGGGATTACAACTCCGCAGGAAGTAACCAATGTAACCCAGGCGGAAGGACTTGTGATCGATACGGCTTAGACATTGGTTTTGGAATAGGGAAAGGACTATGCCTTCACTTCATATTGACCGTTTGCTGGAAGCGTGCATTAAAATGGGCGGCTCGGACCTGCATTTGGTCGTCGGCCGTCCCCCGGTTCTTCGAATCAGCGGACGTCTTCGTTCGCTGGATACCAAGGTTCTCGAGCCGGAAGATACGGTGGCTCTGATGAAAAGCATCACACCGGAAAGAAACCAGCAGGAACTTCAGGAGGTTGGGGGCACGGACTTTGGTTTTGCTTTTGGAGATGCGGGGCGGTTCCGTACAGCGGTTTTCCGTCAAAAGGGACATATTTCAATGGTGCTTCGTTTGATTCCCTCGGAACTGCTGACGTTTGAGCAGATTGGCTTGCCGAAGATTTGTGCGGCTTTGTGTCGACGCCCCAGAGGGCTGTTTTTGGTGACAGGTCCGACAGGTTCCGGTAAAACGACAACTCTGGCAAGTATGATTAATTATATTAACGAGAATCTGGACCTGCATATTATTACAATTGAAGAGCCGATTGAATATTATCATCAGCACAAAAAATCGATTATTAACCAGCGTGAGGTTGGGATTGATGTCCCGACATTCGCGGAAGCCCTTCGCCGTTCATTGCGTCAGGACCCGGATGTCATTCTGGTGGGTGAATTGCGCGACTTGGAAACAATGGAAGCAGCCATTACGGCGGCGGAAACCGGACACCTTGTGTTCGGAACTTTGCACACAACCGGCTGTCAGGGAACAGTAAACCGTATTATTGATGCCTTTCCCGTCAGCCAGCAGGAGCAGATTCGCGTTCAGTTGAGCACGAACCTGATTGCTGTATTAAGCCAGGCCCTCTGTCCCCGGATTCCAAAAGGACGTGTAGCGGCCTATGAATTTATGGTGGTTACGCCGGCTATTTCGAACCTGATTCGTGAAAATAAGGTTTATCGTATTGAGTCGAGCATTCAGATTGGGAAAAAACTCGGAATGCAGCTTTTGGACGACCATCTGTGGGAATTGTGGGAAAACGAGAAAATAAGTCTTGAAACGATGCTTGATTATGCGAGAAACCCCGGTGAATTGCTGGAGAAAGCGGAAAAGAAGATGGGCGTTTCGATGAAAGGAAAGATGAAAGGCAAGAGCATCGAAGATGAATACGGGCCAATTTTGAAGACTTCATAATAAGGAGACTTTTTCGATATTATTTGTTTTATTTTTTCTGTTATTTGCCAAGTGTCCAATTGTTTTTTTGCTAAAAATAATATCTTTTTTCAGACTTTCATCTGACAAATTGTTCAAGACCCTCTTTTCTTTCAGCTCAGTTTGTTCTTCTTGTTTTTGCTTTTTCCTTTTAGATTTTTTGTATTTGGGCAATGGATTGGGCAAGAAATTTTGTTATTTGCCAAGTGTCCATGCTCAAAAAGATGTTGAACCGGTTTTCGATAGTCCGTATAATTTTATAGAGGCGAAACTTATCTGGTTGGAGAACAGAAAATGGCAAAGTTGCCTCCGGTACAAGAATTAAAAGGCAGAACATTAGGCCGAATATTGATAAAAATGGGCCTTGTAACTCGTGAACAAGTTCATGAGGCCCTGCGCATTCAGAAGGAACGGGGAAAGGTCAAAATCGGTCAGATTTTTATTGAGATGGGGCTTATCAAGGAGAAGGAGCTTGCCATCGCTTTGGCCGGTCAGCGGGGGATGGAATATATCGAGATAGATAGTCTTGAAATTCCTCAGGAAGTTATCAGTCAGGTCCCCGCACAAATGGCCAAAACCTATCGGATTCTTCCTATTGATTATGATAAGAAACGCAACCATCTGGTTGTGGCTTTGGACAGTCCAGACAATTTCCGGGCTACGGATGATTTGAGCACCCTGATGGGCTTTACCGTTGAAGCCAAGGTAGCCGACCCGGATGCCCTGAATGCGGCTATGAATAAGTATTACGCCGAGGAGGATGAGAGTCTGACGGACCTGATCGGCGAAATTGAAAGCGATAAGGGACTGGCAAGCCTGCAGGGGAGAGATGCCAGCATTGATTTGGATGAATTGAAGGAAGCCGCTGATTCCAACCCCGTCAAGAAACTGCTCAACCTGGTTTTGCTGAAAGCCATTCAGGACAAGGCCTCGGATATTCATTTCGAGCCGTTTGAAAATGAATTTAAGATGCGGTACCGAATTGACGGCGTTCTCTATGAAATGGTACCTCCTCCCAAGCATATTGCATTGGCTCTTTCCAGCCGTATCAAAGTGATGGCCAATCTGGATATTGCAGAACGGCGTCTGCCGCAGGACGGACGTATCCCCCTTGTGGTGGGCGGCAATCCCGTGGACCTTCGTGTGAGCATTCTGCCGACAATGTTTGGAGAAAGCGTGGTGCTTCGCGTTCTGGACAGAAAGCAGGTCGATTTGCGGCTGGATATGCTCGGAATGACGGAACGAGACCTGAAAATTGTCCGCCAGCTCATTAACAAGCCCAACGGGATCTTGATTGTAACAGGCCCGACCGGTTCCGGGAAGACCACAACTCTTTATTCTGCCCTCAAAGAGCTGAATTCTATTGATACCAAGATTATTACAACCGAAAACCCCGTTGAGTACGACATTGACGGGCTGATTCAGGTTCAGATTCGCCCGGAAATCGGATTAACCTTTGCCAAGTGCCTGCGTTCGATTTTGCGTCAGGACCCGGATATCGTGATGGTCGGAGAAATTCGAGACCTCGAAACGGCGGAGATTTCCATTCAGGCGTCTCTGACTGGTCACCTGGTGTTTACCACGCTTCACACCAATGATGCCCCCAGCACCATCGCTCGTCTTTTGGATTTGGGGCTGGAGACTTTCTTGGTGACGGCAACACTGGAGGGGATTATTGCCCAGCGGCTGGTTCGGCGCATCTGCACCAACTGTAAGACGGAATACCAGCCGACGGAAGAGCAGCTGATGGAGCTGGGGCTGACGCCGGAGGATGCGGCTGACAAGAAATTTTATTACGGACGCGGCTGTGATATGTGCAACAACACCGGTTATCGCGGACGAACAGGTTTATTTGAGATTATGACGTTTGATGATGAAATTCGGGATTTGATTATGAATCATGCCTCCACGGCGGTTCTGCGCGAGGCGGCCCGCCGAAAAGGGATGAAAACCCTCCGCGAGAACGGTCTGGAACTGATTTACAGCGGCATTACGACGCTGGATGAGGTGGCCCGGGAAACGATTGCGGTGGAGGCGTAAGGAAGCGGCGCAGGATTCAGCGGAGTCCTGCGGTCGGGACGGTTCCTATTCGGAGGTAAACGAATATGACGATTTTTCAATACACAGCGCTGGATGCCAAGGGCAATGAGGTCAAAGCCGAGATAGATGCCCTCAGCAGCAAAGAAGCCATCAGCAAAATCCGCAGCAAAGGGCTTTTCCCCACAAAGGTGCGGGCGCAGGGGGCCGCCAAAAAGGCCAAAGCTGAAACGGCGGCGGCTCCGCGGCGAAGACGCTCCGGCGGCAAGGTCAAAACCAAGCAAATTACGCAGTTTGCCCGCCAGCTGTCCACGCTTCAGGATGCGGGTTTGGCCATTCTTCGTTCGCTTCGCATTCTGGAAGAGCAGCAGAAATCCGGCACCCTCAAGCGCGTCATCGGCTATGTCGCGGATGATATTGAAGGCGGTTCGACGCTTTCAGAGGCGATGGCCAAACACCCCAAAACCTTTAACCGGCTGTTTGTCAATATGGTGGCGGCGGGCGAGGTGGGCGGTGTGCTCGATGTGATTCTGGCTCGTGTGGCCGACTTTATGGAAAAGTCCGAACGGCTCAAATCGAAAATCAAAGGCGCCATGGTCTATCCGGTGGTTGTGATGACCGTGGCGTTTCTGATTGTGCTGGGGCTGATGATTTTCATCATTCCGACCTTCTCTCAGGTGCTGACGGATATGAGCGACGGCAAGCAGGGACTGCCGGCACTGACGCAGGGGCTTCTGAATATCAGCCAGTGGCTGCTGGGCAACAAGGGACTCAATGCCGGATTGGTGGCGATTTCCCCGTTTTTCGTGATTATGTTTTTTAAGTTTCTGCGGCGTTTTCGCTACGGGCGTTATGCGCTCGACTGGCTCAAACTCCATCTGCCGGTGGTTCGCCGGCTGGTTTATCTGACAACCGTTGCCCGCTGGACTCGAACGCTGGCGACGCTGATTGGGGCCGGTGTGCCGATTCTGGAGGCCATCAACATTACGCGGGAAACGGCGGACAACGAGGTCTATTCGGCGATGCTCGGCAAGGTGCATCAGGCGATTCGGCAGGGTGATACGTTTGCCAATCCGCTGCGGCAGTCCAAAACCGTGGACTCCATTGTGGTCAACATGGTGGATGTCGGCGAGGAAACCGGCGATCTGGACAAGATGCTGATGAAAGTGGCGGACAATTTCGATGAAGAGGCCGACGTGATGGTCGGTGCAATGATGAGTCTGCTGGAACCGATTATGATTGTGTCGCTGGGCCTGATTGTCGGCACCATCGTCGTGGCGATGTTCCTGCCGATGGTGAAAGTCATTCAGGTGCTGATGTAATCTCAAACGCATTTATCAATACAAATCAGAAAGGAACGATTCATGAACAGACGAAAACGGGGAAAAGGCGGATTTACGATTGTGGAACTGCTGACGGTGATGGGGGTGATTGCCCTGCTGATTGGACTGCTGGTGCCGGCGCTGAATATGGTCAAGGACTATTCCCGCGAGATTCAGCAGAGGGCCCAGTTCCACAGCATTGATGTCGGTCTGGAGATGTTTAAAAACGATTTCGGCGTCTATCCGGAATCCGATGAAAACTCGTATCGAGTCCCGGCACATCCGATTGATCCGACTTATTATTGCGGGGCGACAAAGCTTGCCGAGGCGATGGTCGGCCTGGATTTGCTCGGATTTCATCCCAAGTCGGGCTTTACGGCCAGCGGTCTGAATGATTTGGATGGGGTGGGAGTCGGAGCAGGGGTTGTGCAGATTTATGATGCAATCAACGGAATCAATGTCCCCAATGTCTATGTCGAAACCGGTTCTCAGAATATTGATGTTCGCAAGAAGTATATTGATCTGGAACATGCGAATGCCTATCGAATCGATGACATTTATGTCAACTGGGGCTCTTTCAACCGGTACAATTTCCTGCTTTGTGATGTGTATGCCAAGAAAAGGCAGTCCGGAAAGAAGACGGGAATGCCGATTCTGTATTACCGGGCCCGCACGGCCTACAAGTTCCAGAATTATCTTTGGTCCGATTTAGGCAGCGACCAGAATCCCGCCCAGAATGATGATATTTACAACTATTGGGATAATGAACGGCTGCTGGCACTCGGAGACCCGGAGCAGGGAACAACGATACTTCATCCGCTTCGAACCGGAACTGTTGTGGATGATTTGCAGCGGTTTGAGGAGATGATTCTGAATAAGCAGGTTCAGACGGCCACCAAGACCGCCGCTTTTCCGGATGGTGTAAAACGTCCGTATCGGGCGGATTCGTACATTCTGATTTCGGCCGGCAAGGACGGACTGTACGGCACAGCGGATGACGTGCTGAATTTCGAAAAGGGTAAGGAGTAACCGGCCGTGTCCCTTTGGGGCATTCCGGGCGGAGAAAGTATGTTCATAACGCACCGAGAAGACGGGATGACGCTGGCAGAGGTGCTGGTTACGCTGGCAGTGGTGCTGATTCTGGTCGGTGTTTTGAGCGGTCTGGGGATTCATCTGAAACGTCAGTCGGAGATTCGGCTGACGGAAAGCACTCTGGCCGTCCTGGCAACAGCTCTCGAGCAGTATTACAACGATTACCACTCTTATGTGCCGCAGGTGAACAGCGAGTTTGGGTTTGAATGTGCTGCTTTTGGTGAAAATGCCTCCGGTCAGCCCAACAATACGGTTACGATTACACAGGGGGTTCATCTTCAGAATACGGCGGAGAATCCCTCTTTGGAGGCCGCCGCCTGGTCCAGCGAAGCTCTCTATTATTTTCTGAATCGAAGTCCGAACAGCAAGGCGATTCTCGGAACCCTTCTGGACCAGTTTCTTTCCAATAAGGATGCATCGGGGCGGGTGCTCCTGATTGAGATTCCGACGGGCAGCACACCGACGGATTTGATTCGCTTTGTGGATGTGTGGGGAATGCCGATTCGATATCAGTATGACCCCGATGATCCGGCGGATCCGTCGGATTCGTATGATGCTTTTCCGGTTCTGATTTCAGCCGGACCGGATAAGAAGTTCGAGACGGTACAGGATAATGTCGTCAATCCGCAGCCGTAAGGACGGCTCATAGGAAAGAAACAGTTATGGAAATGAAACAGAAAAAAGCAGGCGGCTTTACGCTGATTGAACTGCTGGTGGTGGTGGCGATTATTTCGATGCTGGTGGGGCTGCTGACTGTCGGGCTTCGCAAAACGAAGATTATCTCCACAGGGCTTCGGCAGAAGTCTGTCTTTCACTCGATGGAAATCGGGCTGGAATTGTTCAGCAAGGATTTTGATGATTATCCCGAATCGAAGGTGCTGCCCAACTCTACTTCTGCCAATCAGGTCTGCGGGGCCCAGCATCTGGTTGAGGCACTGGTCGGGCGGGATGAGGCCGGTCTGGAGCCGCGGACGGGCTGGTATGCCCCGAATGATGCGGCATACAGCCCTGAAGGGACAAAGATTAACAACGCGGATTACTATTTTTATGACTCCACCTCGGAGGTCAGCCGCAACCGCCGCAAAGGGCCGTATGCGGAGCTGAAATATGTGGATGTCTTTACAATTTATGAACTTTGGCAGGGGAATAACGGTTCGTCCCGCATTTATGATTCACAGGGAGCCGCTTCAGCGGCCCGCAGAGCACCGGTGTTTACCGATACCTTCAAACGGGCTTCGGTTTCGCTGCCGAACGGTGCTTCCGTGCGGGTGGGAATGCCGATTCTGTATTTTAAGGCCAATCGGGCGGCGCCGCAGCCGTTTCGGCTGGATGCGACGGGGCGCAGCACGGTGACCAATCCGACGGCGGCGGATATGCAGAAGTGGACGTATAATTTTCTGGATAATGCGGCGGTGGCCGACCTTCCGCTGCTGGACAACCCTTCTGCGGCCGCGGCCCACTATACGGATCCCCAAAATCCTTCCAAAACCAAAGCCCAGGTTTTTTATGAACAGATTACTCAGCGAAGCGAACCGGCCCGCCCGTTCTATAAGCCCTTTAATGCGAACAAATATCTGCTGATTTCCGCCGGCTGGGATGGCCTGTACGGCACCAAGGATGATATTACCAATTTTGAATACTAACGGCATCAAGCCCAAATTCAGGAGGCGTCTGTATGCGTGCCTGTAACGAAAACAAAAAAACGTATATCGGATTTACGCTGACGGAGATGCTGACGGCCCTGGCCGTGATTGCCGTACTGCTGGCATTGCTGATTCCGGCGCTGAGTATGGTCCAGAAGAAAGCCATGGTGGTTAAGCAGCGGGCGCAGTTTCACGCAATTGAAGTCGGACTGGAGGCCTTCCGTTCCGACTGGGGGGATTATCCGCCCAGTGAATACAACATGGCCAAGTACGGCAATGGGAGTGTCGCTTCGTTTCGGCTGACGGAAGCCCTGATCGGCGGTGATGGTTTTGGATTCCATCCCAATTCTGTTTTTTATCAGGATTATCTGTTTGACCAGAACGGCGACGGGACTTTTAGTGCGGCGGAAACGGTTTATCATGCGGCGACGGATTTGGCCTGGGAGACGGCCGCTCAAAATCGTGCGGCCCGCAAAGGTCCTTATCTGGAACTGGAAACGGCCAATGCCGTCAAACTGCAGGATATCTATGGTGCGAACACCGGTTCCCTGAGCGGAACGATGTTTGTGCTGGCGGACGCCTTTTCGAAGAAGATGCGGGCGACCGGGAAAGAGGTCGGGATGCCGATCCTCTATTACAGGGCCAATGTGAGCCAAATCGGAATGGACCCTGTCCGAGCCAACTGGGGAACCAACACGTATAATCTGAACGACAGTTATGCAGCGGGCAGCGGGATTATTTCCTTAACGGTTCCGTTCCAATCCTCGAAAACGACTCACGATTTGAATGAGGATGCGGCGGATGACGGCATCAACTGGTTTTACCGTGTGATTGCCAATCCGAACTTTACGTCTCCGCCGCGGCCGTATCGTGCCAATTCGTTCCTGCTTCAAAGTGCAGGGCCGGATGGTATCTATGGGACGGCGGATGACTTGTTTAATTTCTAAGGTTCAGTTTTTGGATGGGCTTTTTGAAGGCCTCCTGAAAGAATGAATCGCAAGATTCGAAAAAATGGGTTGACGCTGACGGAACTGGTCGTCGTGATTGCGGTGGCGGCCGTTCTGCTGGGGATTTCCGTGCCGGCGGTCAAGAAGGTGATTGAATCGTTTGACCAGTCCGCCGGTCCGCGTTCGCTCATTGACGCCGCCCTGACCGGTGCCCGGGCTCTGGCGGCTGCTCACAGCGCCCCGGCAGGGATTCGGTTTCAGCGGGACCGCAAGGGCGATTTCTATATGATTTTTATTGTTCATAAAGATGTATCGAGTACCTATGCGACGGAGTTTGTCGCCGTTCCAAACCGCAAGCCGATTAAGCTGCCTGCCTCAGTCGGAGTTCTCGCCGGAACGGTTCAGTCGGATGCGGATTTGAATGACACAAATTTGTTGAATGCCCAGACTTTCTCGATTGTCTTTTCGGAGCAGGGACAGCTGATTCAGTTTCCGGTGAGGGTTCTGAATCGGGATGGTGTGAATGACGACAGCAGCCGCGACCCGATTTTTAACACCAGGGCCAACGTGGACAGCGGGACTGCCGGGATGTTTTATCAGGATGCCGGACCGGGCGGCCTGAATGAAGAGGACAGTATCGGCTCTTTTTATATTTACGACCCCAAACGATTTGCAGAGATTCCGGCCAATCAGCGATTTACCGGTTATATTCACAGTCTTCCGAAAGAGTTTGTCAACCCGCATACTGGGCAGCTGATTGGGCGGTAAGGAAAACCAATGAGTCATTTTAGGAACCAAAACGGGTTTTCGCTGACGGAGGTGCTGCTGGCAACAGGCATCCTGGCGATCGGTTTTGTGCTGATTGCAACGATTTTTCCGGCTGGGATTAAGCTGACGGCGATGGCAGCGGAAAAGACGCTGGCGCCTGCCATGGCCGAGGAAGCCCGGGCGGCGGTCCGGCTGTATGATATAGATGCGGACAAGCTGCCGAATTCCGGCGAGGTTCGGTCAGTTCTGTTTTCGGCAGAGTATTTATCGGATAAAAGTTTAAAGTATTTTTTCCGCCGCCTGATATATCCAAACCCCTTTAATCCTGAAGTAAATCCGCTGCCTGCGGAAGGAACTCAGCCGTATGAGAATCTTATGGCGGAGGTAAACCGACAAATAGCATCCGATTCGATGTATCCTTCTCTGCCGAAGGAGTATTTTGCTCACAATCCGGCACAGAATCAGCGGTACTGCTGGGCGGTTTTGTGCCGCAAAGACACGACCGTTTCGAAGGGGTATCAAATCCGCATTTTTCTGTGCCGATGGAGAAAAGAGCTGCGCTATTACGGTTTTGACTATGACGAATCTGCCGGCGTTTTCACGCAGAAGGAAAAAGAACGCCCGATGCCGCTGCCTGTTCGAATCAATGCCGTATACGGGCGCTCTGAGGTGACGATTGAATCGAATCAGTTGGTTTATCCGCAGGAAATTTGCCGGCAGTTTTTTCCGGAAGGGGCCTGGGTTGTGGAGGACCGGAATGGACATATCTATCAGGTTATCAAACGGGAGGGAACAACTTTACTTTTGAACCGAAACTGGCTGAGCGGCAGCGGTCAAAGTATTCTCTGGGTTGTACCGCCGGCTGTAGATTCAAGTCGGAACCCTTGTATGGAGGTGCTGTAAGGCCCCATCGAAGCGTATGAACCGGAACGGAAAACAACCTGCTTTTACCATTGTAGAACTGCTGGTGGCGATGACGCTGGTGGTTGTAATGCTGGCTGTTTCAGGGGTTGTCTTCCGGCATTCGGTGCAGGCCTATCGAGCGGCCTCGGCTACAGCGGAGATTATGCAGAAGTATCAGGCCATTACACACCAGTTAAAAACCGACCTGGCCGGTCTGCAGAAGGATGCTGAATTTGCTTTGGTCTGGGCGCCTTCTCCGCATCTTAAATCTGATGGTTCCGTTCTTGATGAAAACGGCGATGGTGTTCCGGACCGCTATCTTAGTTTTGACCGGATGTATTTTTTTGCAGTCGGCTCCTTTCAATCTTATGACCCGCAGCCCGCAGAGGGAGGAGTCCTTGTTCACTCCAATTTGGCTCGTATTTGCTACAGTTTTGGACGAGAGACGGACGGACGGCGGGCTTCTCAGCAGCCGGACCCGCGAAAGCGTCTTTTCTGCCGCACTCAGCATCTGCTCACTTCCGATTCGAGTCTGCCGGTGTTTCCGGATTTTTCAGCGGGCTGGAATGAGGCGACATTTGAGAATCTGAATTTTTCACTCGAGTACCAGACAATGTCTCTGGAGGATTGGCTTGGTTTAGATTTTACGGCTTATAAGAGAGAGATTTTGGCTAAGGTGCTCGATTTGCGTGTGGCAGACAGTTCTTCCCGGGAGGGCGGTCCGCGAATCGATTTTTCCACTCCGCAAACGACCGCCAATACCATTCACATGCTTTTGTGCAAGGGGGTCGGCCAGTTTCATGTGCAGATTTGGGAGCCGGGTTATATGCGATGGTGGCCTGAAATTGATCCGAATTATGACGGCAATTACAGCGATGCAGACACACAGCGATGGGATGGTACGGCCAACGGTTATACGCTCACGAGCGGCCGAATTGATACAGAAAACCTGAAGGGGTATTACTTTAATCGGAATCCGTCAGAGTTCGAGACACAAATCGGCTCGGTTTTGAAGTTTACGTTTACCCTGTATGACTCCAAAGGGGTTTTTCCGGAGGGAAAGACCTTTACTTATCTTGTCGATCTGAAACCGTAGCGACAGGGAACCTCTGCATCAAGAGAGGGCTGTATGAGGAATACAAGACGAAACAAACCGTTGAATCGGCAGCGCGGCTCAGCGCTGATTCTGGTGGTGGTGGCGGCGGTTCTGCTTTCGCTGGTGGGCATTATGTTCCTGATGATTTCGCGGGTGGGGGATATTCTGGGGACAGCCGCCCGTCAGGAACATCAGATGGACCAGGCTGTGCGGATGGTGCTTGACAAAATAGAACTGGTGCTTTTGCAGGATTTGTTCGGATACAATTTGAACAGCGGGCTCTGTGACGGGAAGGGACTTACGAACGAACCGTATGATGCCCCGGGGGCAGCGGACTCGTGGCTGGCCTCGCTGGAACCGGTGCGAATCAGCGATAACGGCACAACGGATGACCCGACGGATGATTTGTACCGCTGGCCGTATCTGTCCAGTCTGTGGCCGGCGCCGAATGTCTGGGATCGGATTTTACGGGAAGGGACCGGACAGCTTGACCCGCAGAACAATCCTCAATTCTGGGGGGCGATTGTGCCGGATTATCCGAACCTGACAGATGTTTTCTGGGCCCCGGCGGATGCCGACGGGGACGGGGTGGCCGACAGTCTCTGGGTGCCTGCGATGGAAACTCCGAGCGGGGAGCGAATCTATGCAGCTGTGCGGATCATCGACAACTGTGCGATGCTGAATCTGAACACGGCCCACCTGACCCGAAAAGCGACTCCATGGACCGGACAGGGACGCTGGCTTTCAGAGGCGGATTATGAGGCGTTTCTGCGGGGAGATGACCGGGCGATGCCTCCTGTGATTCGACAGGCCAGAATGGCCAATCCTTCCGTAATCGTGACAGCAGAAAACTATCACAAGGAAGCCATCCTGAATATTGAGAATCCCGGCTCTGCTTACACCCTTTTTGATATCGGCGATGAGGTGGAGATACGCAATCGGTTTCTGCTGACCAGCAAGGCCGTAGCCCGTTTTGAGCGGGAAATGAATCTGTCTGTAATGCCTCCTGTTTTCGGGATGTATCAAACCTTTGACTTTGGGCGCGGGGAGTTTGTCGGCGGCTGGAATGTCGCCCTGCGGGTCAAGCGGATACCGGTGGATTCTGCGGAGGATTTTCGGGTTTGGAAGCTGCGGATGAATCCGGAAAACTTTGATGATACAGGTCCGTGGACCGCCAATCCGCATAACTACAGTTATTATTACGACCGCCGGCATGTGTGCACGTTTGTCAGTTTTGACCGTAATCTGCGCTGGGGCGGCGAGCCGCATTTTGTCGGCTGGTCCGAGAGCGAACTGAGCACTTTCGGCAGAGTCTACCGCAAAATCTTTATGCCCGCCGACGGATATGCTGTAAGCGTCAGGGCGGATATTTTGAGCAATACGCTTCAAGCCCGCCGCAATATCCTGCATCTGCTCTATGTGTTTCGAGGATATTATCTGTCTCAGGGAGAATCGCTTCAAACCGCTGCCCGCAAGGCCGCTCAAATCGTCGCCAATATGATTGATTATCTGGATGACGGTACGGTGAGCACCACAGGGCCCTTTGGAACGGCCTGGACGGACCCGGATACGTCTGCTGTGACCCCGGCACAGGTCAACAGCAATCCGACTTTTCTTAACCGGGCCGTTATCAAGCGGCTGATTCTGGAGGTCAGCACCGAACTGAATGCGCAGGATTCGTCGATTCCGATTGTTAACATTGATGCGGTTGCAGATGGCAAACGGATTTTTGAAAAACTGGATTTCGGCCTGAGCGAAACGGATGTGATTTACGGCTATGAACGCCAGCCGTTTGTCTCCGAGCTGTTTGTAGTTCGGGATAACAGCAACAATCCGACGGAGGCGGCCCTTGAACTGCTGAATCCGTATGATTCTCCGATTTCATTGAACGGCTGGCGGATTGTGTTTCGGCAGCGGAGCGGAACTCCCGTTGAGTTTACGATTCCGGACACGCCGAGCCGAGCGATTCCATCCGGTACGCCGAATTTGCCCGGTCGGTTTGTCATACGTTCCGCAAATGCAAGTCCTGTGGATGTAGTCTTTACAGGTTTTGGTCTGGGAATGATGCTGACGGATGCCAACAGCATCGATGTGCAGCGGCCCTGTCCGGATAATCCCGCAAGATTTCTCACGGTTGACCGGATTCCTCGAGCCCAAATCGAACTTGTGCTGACCGATAATCCGGCAGATGGTCTTCCGACTCTCCACGTGCTCAAACGGCAGGATACCGGATGGAAGTTTACGAATGCCTCCGCGGCCGTTCATCAGCGGGCTGTTCCGCCTTCCCCAAGCCCGGCTACGCTCGGGGCGGCCAACGGGGTTACGGTGGACAAAGACGGCTGGCAGATGCCGGTTGCGGATTTTCCGTCTCTCTCAGCGGAGCGGACGTTTTTTACGCTCGGCGATTTTCAAAAGGTGCTGTTTGTCGGCAACCAGAGCGGCAGCGACCCCAATACGGTTACGACGGCCGTTGCCCGGGCGTCTTCTGAGGGAGATATTCGCTATGATATTGTCAAGGACCCGGACCTGCTGGGCTTTATCTGTTTTCTGAATCGGGAAAAGGGGTCTCTGCCGGGTCGAATCAATATCAATACAGCCCCCAGACCGGTTTTGGCGGCGGCGATTCCGGGGATTTTGACGCACAGTTCGGGAACCATCAATCTGGTTGATCCGAATCCGGCCACCTCGCAGGTTGTGGAGGATTATGCCGATTTGATCATCCAGAATCGGCCTTATGCTCACCTCGGAGAGATGCTCTCAAGGATTCCGGCGATGAGAGTCTATGCCCAGCAGGAAGGGCTGGATGTGGTTGGGGACCGTTCAATTCGCGGGGATTTGGAGGAGCGAGATTTAATTCTCTCGCATCTGTCCAATATTTTTACAACCCGCAGCGATGTCTTTACGGCCTATATTGTTGTCCGCATCGGGCAAAGCGGCCCGCAGCGGCGTGTGCTGGCGATTTTTGACCGCAGTCAGATCTGGGCACCGGGAGACCGCCCGCGGCTGCTGGCCGTCAAGACCGTGCCGAATCCGCATTAAGCCGCCTTAAGCCGGATGTGTCTTGCGCTGAATGATTTGTCCGTTCAGCGAGATAGTAATCTCTTCAAACGGCATTGCTTTTCCGCTGTCGGCAACGGCCGTCCGGGCGATTTGGGTCAGGCCGCTGCAGCAGGGGACTTCCATCCGAACAACCGTCAGAGAGCGGATGTCATTGAGCCGCAGGATTTGGCTGACCTTTTCGACATAATATTGCCGGTCGTCCAGTTTCGGGCACCCCACGGCAATGGTATGTCCTTTCAGCAGCGAAGGATGGAAATCTCCCATCGCAAAGGGGACACAATCCGCCACGAGCATCAGGTCGGCCTGCGCGAAATACGGCGCCGTCGGGGACAGAAGCTTCAGCTGCACCGGCCATTGGCCCAGTTGAGAAGGGATTTCACTGTCGCCGGTGCCGACAACAGTTTCCTGCGGTTTTCGCTGCATCATTTTCATCCCCGGGCAGCCGGAAAAAGGTTTTTCGGATGCGGCTTTCAGCCGATTTACGTGTTCGTGGGCCGCTTTCTCGTCGAATGCCGCCGCCCGGCGCTGCTCGATGGTAATGGCGCCCCGGGGGCAGTGTCCCAGACACGCCCCCAGGCCGTCACAGTACGTTTCACTGACCAGTTTGGCCTTGCCGTTGATGATTTGGATGGCCCCTTCGGCGCAGGCCTTGACACACAGGCCGCAGCCGTCGCATTTTTCTTCATCAATTACGACGATATTCCGAAGCATTGGAATCCTCTTTTTCAGCCCAGGATTTCCGCCAGGTCTTTTTGCGGGGTGGAAATCGGGGCGATGTTGAACTGTTCCACAAGCACTTTCAGCACGTTCGGTCCGACAAAGGCCGGCAGGGAGGGCCCCAGCTTCATATTCCTGATGCCCAAATGCAGCAGGGTCAGCAGGATGCAGACGGCCTTCTGTTCGTACCAGCTGAGAATCAGCGAAAGAGGCAGATCGTTCACACCGCAGCCGAAGGCGTTAGCCAGGGCGACGGCAATCTGAATCGCGGAGTAGGCGTCGTTGCATTGTCCCACATCCAGGAGCCGCGGGATGCCGCCGATATTGCCGAAATCGAGCATATTGAAGCGGTATTTGCCGCAGGCCAGCGTGAGGATGACGCAGTCTTTCGGGACGGCCTGAGCCAATTCGGTGTAGTAATTGCGTCCGGGCTTGGCACCGTCGCAGCCGCCGATGAGGAAGAAATGCCGGATTTTGCCGGCTTTGACGGCTTCGATGACCTGGCCGGCCACGCTCATAACGGCATTACGGGCAAACCCGATGGTGATGCGTTTTTCCGGGGCATCCTGCGTGAATCCGGGAGCGGCCAGGGCAGCCTGAATGACGGGGGTAAAGTCTTTATCCGGACCGATATGCCGCACCTCGGGCCACGCCACCAGCCCCGTTGTGAAGATGCGGTCCTTGTAGGTATCTTTCGGACGCTGGATGCAGTTGGTCGTCATCAGAATTGCCCCTGGGAAAGCGTCAAATTCCTTGTGCTGATTCTGCCAGGCGGTTCCATAGTTGCCGACCAGATGGTTGTATTTTTTCAGACCCGGATAGGCCAGGCACGGCAGCATTTCCCCGTGCGTATAAACATGGATGCCCTTGCCCTCCGTCTGCTTGAGCAGCAGTTCCAAATCCCGCAGGTCATGTCCGGAAACGAGGATGGCCTTGCCTTTGACCGGAGAGATGCGAATTGAGGTCGGCTCGGGATGTCCATAGGTTCCCGTATTGGCCTGATCGAGCATTTCCATCACTTTCAGATTGACCTGGCCGACCTTAAGGGCCATTCCAACCAAAGCATTGACCTCCTGAGCTTGATCGCTTGTCAAAAAATCCAAGGCTTCATGAAAAAAGGCATAGACGCCGCTGTCTTCAACGCCGAGAATCATAGCGTGGTCGGCATAAGCGGCCATCCCCTTCAAGCCGTACAGAATCAGTTCCTGAAGTCCTGCCGCATCGGGCCCGCAGGCTTCCAGTCGGTTGGCAATACCGACAGCTTGTGCTTCCTGAAGCATCTCCTGACGATTGGAGGGGGCCCGCCAGGCAGCCGGTCCGGACAAAGGTTCGGGCTTTTTGCCGGTTTTCCTGCAGGCCTCTTCATAGAGTCGGCGGGCCTGGATGAGGATTTTGTCCGCCTGCTGAACCAGCTCTTCCAGCCGCTGGGGATCAAAGTTGACATTCGTTACCGTACTGAAAAGGGCTTCCACAACGAATCGGTCGATTTCTTTGCTTCGAAGACCGAGCTGTCCGGCACGATGCGCATAATTGGCGATACCCTTGGCGGCATAAACGAGAAGGTCCTGAAGGTCGGCTGTCTCCGGAGTTTTGCCGCACACACCCATTTTGGTGCACCCTGTTCCGCCGGCTGTTTGTTCACACTGATAACAGAACATTTGTATCTCCTTTCCTGCAATTGAGTTGGGTTATTCCATTTTTTTTATTTTTGACGAATCATCGTCAAAAGCATTTTGAAGGCGGTTTTCGCGTGAACCGCGTGGGAGATTCCGGCAGGCATAATCACAATCTGGCCTTTTTCGGCGGGTACTGTTTGTCCGCCGATGGTTAATTCCGCCGTTCCATCGATAATCTGAACCACGGCGTCATAGGGGGAGGTGTGTTCACTCAACCGCTGCCCTTTGTCGAAGGCAAAGAGGGTCAGCGATCCGACGGGCTTGTCCAGCAGGATTTTGCTGACAATAGAATCGCAAGCATATTGAACCAGGTCATTGAGAGAAACGGCCCGAGCCTTGATTTCTTCCAGAATTTTGACGCTGCCGTCAGTGGTCATTGTTTATTCTCCTGTTTGATTCAATCCTTTGTCCTGAATTTCCTCGAGAGTCGTAGTTTTCAGGGAAAACAGAATGTCCTCGTGGATTTTTCCGAGTTTTTTTCGAAGAGGGCATCGTTCTTTCAGCGGGCAATGGAAGCGGTTGAAGAAACACCGATTCATATGAATGGGGCCCTGGATTGCTTCAATCACCTCCAGAAAGGTAATCTGACTGGGTGGACGAGCTAATGTATATCCCCCTTTAGGTCCCATAATGGACGTGGTAATTTTACAATCTTGAAGCTTTTGCAATAGTTTACAGGTAATCGGATAGGGAATATGCAGTACATCGGAAAGATGCCTTGCTGAAAGAACCCTCTGCCGGTTTGGATCATTTACTAACTCCGACAGGATGCGAAGGGCATAATCGGTGTTTCTTTTAATTATATCCATTTTATGTCTGTTTGTTCCTTTTTTATATAGGACTATTATAGTTCTACTTAAAAAGAATGCAAATGTTTTTCAGAAAAAATGTAAAAAAAGATATTTTGAAACATTTACTTATAGGAAACCGTCTTGTATAATGTCGGCTGCTCTTTGAAAGGATAATACAAGAAGCGGTCGAAAATCATATTTATACGATTCAATAATTATATCTTGATTGAAGTTTTTTATTATCCTTGATGTGTATTGTTATTGAAAGTTTGAGTTTTTTCTCAAACGCATAAGAATTAGGAAGCTGATTGTATTATCCTGAAAGGAGATACAGCTTTGATTAACTTCTCGTGTACAAAGTGCGGCCATGCTTACAGCGTACCGGATGAGTATGCCGGAAAAAAAGTGCGCTGCAAGCAATGTCAGACTGTCAACACCATTCCGGCTGCGGCGGTATCATCATCCGCCGGGGCAAAGAAGGATTGTGCAGACAGCATTGCGGCCTATAACAATTTGCTGAATGAGCTGCTCCGATACGAGAAACAGGCCCCAAAGGTTGAAATTGAATCCTAAACGGTTTAACGGCTGAAAAGGGCGGCGGAACCGTTTAGGTTTCGGGCTGTTTTTTTATCTGCATTTCACTGTTTTTACCATCTTTTTTAGTCTATCATTGAGGTAAGGTTTGTGCGGATACCCCGTTTTTTTTGTCCGGATTTGTCATCTTCAATGGTGTTGCTGGACCCTTCGGAATCGCATCACTTGGCACATGTTCTGCGGCTTGAGACGGGCGAAACTGTGGAACTTTTCGACGGAAGGGGTCGTCTGGCTTTTGCCCGAGTTTCTTCTATTCACAAAGACAAGGTTTCGCTCGTAGTAAATGAAATTCGTTCTTTTCCTCCGCCGGCAAGGAAAATAGTTCTGGCGGTCAGTATGCCCAAAACCAATCGTTTTGATTTTCTTGTCGAAAAATGTACAGAATTGGGAGTCGATCATATCATAGCAGTGGCCTACGAGCGAACAGTTAAAATAGGCAAGGAGTCAGCGATGGCCCGTTATGAGAAGATTGCGGTCTCAGCCGCTAAGCAATCCGGAAGAGTTTTTCTGCCGCGATTGAGCGGACCGTGGCCCCTTCCTAAGGCGATAGAACAAATCCACATAGAATATCCTCAATCCGCCTGGATTTATGGAGAACCTTCTTGTGAACCATCGTCCCAAAAGGGTTTGAAAAAAGCTGAGGACCTGTTTAGCGGCAAGGATATAGTCTGTCTGATAGGACCGGAGGGGGGGGTTACGGAAGACGAAAAGAAGACCTTACAATCGATGGGGGCATCCAGCATTCAAATCAATCCCAACGTTCTCAGAATTGAGACGGCGGCCATCGCCTTTGGGGCGATTCTGTCTTTTCTTCGAGGGTAGTCCCTTTTCCATCTATCGTTGGATTCGTCAGCCCTTTTTTAGAACCTCTCTGTTCTGTTTCTTCGTATATACCAGAGGGGTGTCTATAAAATGAAAGAGACCTATTATGAAGGCCTCAAAAAAAGATATCTCGTCCAAACTGGCGGGTTTGCTGATTCAAATCCATGAAGGCAAGAATCGTCCCTTGATTCGGCGTCAGGCTTCACAGCTGCTCAGCCGCATTCGGCCTAATGATATTGCCAAAGCCGAACATCGTCTTCTGAAAAGCGGTTTTTCTGCTGAACAGGTTCAGCAGCTTTGTACAGCGTTTGTTCTGATGGGCATAATGGAAACGGGCAAAGCAGATCTCGTGCGGCGCTTGCCGGACAACCATATTCTGCGCAAAGTGGCGGCTGAACATGATCTATTTCGCTGTTTTTTGGCGGATTTGGAAGAGGTTGCTGCAGAAATTGACCGACAGCCCTCGCTTTCCGCCGCCAGTCCGGAGTTGATGCGGCTTTCGCACATTCTTGAGCATCTTCAGGGGATGGCCGAGCACATCGCCAGAGAGGATGATGTGATTTTCCCCATGCTTAAAAAACAGGGATGGGAATCTCTCTGCCGTTCTATTGAAAAAGAGCATCTGTATCTTCAGATTACGATTGAAGACCTGCTCAAGCTGAGAATGGCTTTTCAGAATATATCGTTTGGGGTTTTCAAGAATCAGCTGACTTCATTGGTACGCTATATCGGCCCGGCCATGCGGGAGCATTTATTCCGGGAGGAGTATGTTCTGTTTGCCCTTGCTCTGGCGGCGGCACAGGATCCTTCCCTGTGGGAGGCTATGAAAACGGTCTGCCGTGAGATTGACTACTGTGGGTTCCATGTGTAAACCGACTTAAGTCAGTTGATTTCTCACGTCTGGTATTTGCTCAGAACATAAACGGCCTGTGCAGCCAGCAGATTCGGCCAAATCCGAAGCGGAGCTGCTATGTTTCGCCGAAGCGGAATCCGTTTTTCAATCTGAATGCCCCGTTCGGTACAGAAACGGTCAAAGTCTTTCATCGAAAGAAAGTGAATGTTGGGGGAATTGTACCAGCGGTAGGGAAGCTGCCGTGTCTGCGGTGCTTGTCCCTTGAAAAAGAGCTGGAAGCGGCATCGCCAGTGAGCAAAGTTCGGGAAACTGACAATGACTTTTTTGGCGATGCGCAGAAGCCGTCGGAGAACCTTTTCCGGATCCCGCAGGGTTTGAATGGTCTGGGATAAAATCGCATAGTCAAAACTGTCCGCCGGGTACTCTTCCAGTCCCTTCTCAATATCCCGATGAATGACGGAGAGCCCCCGCTGGATGCAGTGAATCACCAAATCCTGATCGATTTCTACTCCCTGGCCGATTACCTTTTTGTCCTCCATAAGCCGAACCAGCAGTTCCCCGTCACCGCAGCCGAGGTCCAGCACTCGGCTGCCGGGTTCAATCAGGGAGTCAATCAGTTCATAATCGATGCGGGCTCGCTTGGCATGCTCCGATGAATGTTTTTTTTCTGCTGAAGAGGTTAGGATGCTTGGGACTAAAGACTGTCCTGTCCGAATCTGCTGGAGGGTAGAATACAAGAATCCGGAAATTAAAGCTCCCAGTTCCTGCACTTCAAGCAGAAACGCATCATGACCGTAGGGGGAATGAATATTGCAATAGGTCACATCCTTTTTTTCGGCCCCAAGGGCATGGACAATTTCCTCCGACTGCTCCGGGGGGAACAGCCAGTCGCTGCTGAAGCTGACAATGCAGTATCGGCAGGATGTGTTTCGAAATGCCTGCTGAAGCGTGCCGTATTCGCGGACCAGGTCGAAATAGTCCATCGCTTTGGTAATGTACAGATAACTATTGGCGTCGAACCGCTCTGTAAATGCCTGTCCCTGATAATCCAGATAGGTTTCAACGGCAAATTCCGAATGAAAATCATAACTGTATTCGTCTTTTTTCTGAAGTTGACGGCCGAATTTCGCCCGCATCGATTGTTCAGACAAATAGGTGATGTGTCCAATCATTCGGGCAATTGCCAATCCTTGGTCCGGAGAACGTTCCTCTGTGTATTGTCCCTCACAGAAATTGGGGTCGGCCAAAATCGCATTTCGTCCGACGGCATCAAATGCAATGGCCTGGGCGTTCAGACGGGTCGTGCTGGCAATGCAGACGGCGGAACGAACCTTTTCCGGATACGCCGCGGCCCACTGAAGAACCTGCATCCCGCCCATCGAGCCCCCGATGACGGCCAGAAGCTGTTCAATACCCAATGCATCCAGGAGCAGTTTTTGTACAAGCACCATATCCCGGATGGTGATAATCGGGAATTGCAGCCCATAAGGTTTCCCCGTGGCGGGATTGAAGGAGGAAGGCCCTGTTGTACCTTTACAGCCGCCTAAGACATTGGAGCAGATGACGAAATAGCGGGTTGTGTCGATTGGTTTTCCGGGGCCGACCATACAGTCCCACCAGCCGGGCTTTCGGTCATCAGGACTGTGGTAGCCGGCTACGTGGGCATCGCCGCTGAGGGCATGACAAATCAAGATGACGTTGTCTTTATTTTCGGACAAAGTCCCATAGGTTTCGTAGGCCACGTCGATCGGGCCCAGGGTTTTCCCGCACTGCAGGGTCAGGGGCGCATCGGCCTGGACCACGCGGATGTACTGGGTTTTTACAATTCCAACAGAGTTTTTTAAGTCTTTTTCCATGGCGGACTTATTATAACCTGTGTTTTTTGTTTAGCAAGGAGTTGCGGCCGAAAACCGGCCGACGTTCATCGAGATTGAAAAAGGGAATTTTACTTGAAAAAACATAGGGCTTCCGGTAGAGTACCATCAAAAGAAAACGCCGGGTGGAAGGGGGCCTGAAAAAATTGATGCGCCTGTAGCTCAACTGGATAGAGCGTCGGTCTACGGAACCGAAGGTTAGGGGTTCGAGTCCCTTCAGGCGTAGTTCGTTTTTACGATAAAATCCCTTCTTTTCTTGAAAGAATCCTGATTATGAGCTTTCTGGAAAAAATTCTTTATCAGGCGTCACAGCGTCAGAAAACTATTGTTTTGGCGGAAGGTTCGGACAAGCGGGTTTTAGAGGCGGCTAAGATTCTTACTGACAAAAAAATAGCCCGCATTATCGTTTTGGGGGAGACTGACCAGGTCTACAGGGATTTGAAGGCCCTGGGGGCTAAAACGGATGAAATCCGAGTTATCGACCCCAAAACGTCAGATGAACATCAGCGGTATGCCCAGTGTCTTTATGAAATCCGCAAGTCTAAAGGGCTTACTATGGAGGATGCAGAAAAACTGGTCGAGGATAATATCTACTTTGGAACACTGATGGTCAAAAATGGAGACGCAGACGGTCTGGTCGGCGGGGCGATTCATGCCTCTGCCGATATGATACGGCCTGCTTTGCAGATTATTCGTCCTGCAGAGGGATTTAAGACCATCTCGAGCGTCTTTTTTATGTGCCGCGGGGAGGAAATCTACCTGTTTGCGGATTGCGGTTTGGTCGAGTACCCGACAACGGCCCAATTGTCTGACATTGCGGTTTCGACCGCGATTACAGCGATGCAGTTCGGGATTGAGCCGAAAATTGCGATGCTGTCTTATTCAACAAAGGGTTCCGCCAAGTCTGAAGGGGCGATGAAGGTGGCAATGGCCGCCGAGAGAACGCGGGAAAAGGTCGGACATCTTTTCGGATACGGCGGGAAAGTTATTGTTGATGGGGAACTTCAGTTTGATGCGGCGTTTGTTCCGGAGGTCGCCGCGTTAAAATGTCCGGACAGTCCGCTGAAGGGCCGGGCGAATGTGTTTATTTTCCCCAATCTGGAGGCAGGCAATATTTGCTACAAGGCCGTTCAGCGGCTGGGCAATTTTGAGGCCTACGGCCCGATTCTGCAGGGGCTGGCGCGTCCGGTCAATGACCTGTCCCGCGGCTGTGTGCCGGAGGATATTGTTGGCACAGCGGCGATTACAGCCCTTCAGGCGCAGTAAAGGAGCGATGCTGCAGGATGCCTTGTGAACCTTCCGAGCGGGAAAGACAGTTTGTGATTCACAAGCATATCACGCCGGCAGGGATTCATTGGGATTGGATGCTCGAAGAGGGCGGAACGCTGCAGACGTGGAGGGTGAGTTGTCCGCCGCAGGAAATAGGGCAGGAGCTGCTCCGGTCGGACAAGATTGACGACCATGACTTCCGCTTTCTGACTTATGAAGGGCCGGTGCAGCAAAACACGGCAAGGGTGCAGCGGGAAGACCGAGGGCGGCTGACCGTTTTGAGAAGGACCGACTCCCACATCCTTTTCCGCCTGGAAGGAGAGGTTTTAACAGGTTGTTTTGCTTTCTGCCGGAAGGGGAACGAGTGGTTCCTCTGCCGAGTGCCCCCAACAGAATGATTATCGCCGCAGTTCCGGCAGGTCCGGTTCGACGTGCACAATGACGTTGACCGGCCGCGGAAGCCGGTTGTGAAGGGAAACCTCTAATTCGTGCGAAATAGCATGGGCTTCCGTGATGGTCAGCTGCGGATCCACAAGAATATGCACATCCAAAAAGATTTCCCGCCCCACACGCCGGGTTCGGAGCTGATGCCATTGGGCGATCCGGGGCTGTTCGGTGAGGATGGTCTTGATTTGTCCGAGGGTCTGCTGATCGGCGGCTTGCTCACTGAATTCGTTCAGGCAGTCGGTAAAGATGCGAACGGCAACAAAAATAATCATCAGGCCGACGACAATCGCCGCCAGGTGGTCTCCGTACGGATAGTTCAGAAAGCGGACGCAGGCGGCTCCGACGAGTACGGCCACCGAGCTGAAGGCATCACTGCGATGATGCCAGGCATTGGCATAGAGCGTGGTGCTGTGGCAGCGAATCGCCGTGCGGCGGGTAATCTGATAGAGCCATTCTTTGGAAATGATGGACAGGGCTGCAATCCAAAGGACGGCCAAAGGCATAAAGGATGCGGGATGTTCCGAAGCCGACAGCCGGGCGATTTCGACGGCGGCTTTGTAAATCATTCCTCCGCCGACAAGTCCCAAGACCAAGGCGATTACGGCGGTGCTGAAGGTTTCCAGCCGGCCGTGGCCGAATGGGTGAGTCGAATCCGGCTCTTTTGTGCCCCAATGAATTCCTACCAAAACAGCCAGGTCGGTCAGCAGGTCGGAAAGTGAATGAACGGCGTCCGCCACCAAACCGATGGAGCCGGCCCAAAAGCCGACAACGGCCTTAAGGAGGGACAGGAAGAGGTTCAGCCACAGCCCTATAAGCGTGATGCGGCGAATCTGCGGATTATCAGCGGACAGGTTCGAATTCATCGTTTTAAAACCTTTTGACAAATGGATTCAATTTTTCGGCCCAGGTCGGCGGATGCTTCGGCGGTACGCGTTTCAAAGATGATACGGACGATCGGTTCGGTGTTGCTGGTGCGGATATGGAGCCAGCCGTCCGGCAGGTCGAGCCGACAGCCGTCTCGAGTGTCTGTTTTGGCCTGTGGGAAGGCGGAACAAGCGGCCTGAATCAGGGCCTGTGCCTGTTTGGCATTGGCGGCGTATTTGAGCTTAACCATTTCGTAACGGCCGATTTCCTGCGTCAATTGCCGGACGGACTTTCCGGTTTGGGCCATCAGCTGGAGGGTTAAGGCCATCGCAACCAAACTGTCGCGAATGGGGCCGATCCGCAGGTCGATGACGCCGCCGTTGCCTTCGCCGCCGATGATGCACTGGTGCTCCAGCATGGTATTGGCTACGTGGGCTTCGCCGACGGGGGTGCGAAGGACAGTCCCGCCGAAGCGGGCGGCGATGTCGTCTATCATTCTGGATGTGGACAGGTTGGCGGCGGCTTTTCCGCCCGGCTGTTCAGAGAAACGCAGCAGGGCGGCAAAGGCGAGGGTGTATTCTTCTCCGATGTACGTTCCCTGCTCATCCACGATGGCCAGCCGGTCGGCATCCGGGTCCTGAGCGAAGCCCAAATCGGCGCCGGTTTGCCGAACTTTTTCGCACAAGTCTGTCAAATTTTCCTGCGTCGGCTCGGGTTTGTGGGCAAATCGTCCGGACGGTTCGAGGTTGATTCCAACGATGCGGCAGCCGAGTTCTTCGAGGAGTTTTTGAGCTTCCGGGCCGCCGGCTCCGTTGATGCTGTCCAGAACGACATTGTATTTGCGCCGTCGAATCTGGTCGGGGTTGACAATGGAGAGGACCTTGTCCACGTGGACCTGAACGGTCTGGGTATTGGAGGAAATGATGCCGCAGCGGACAGCATCGACGTAACGGACTTTCTTCTCGACAAAGCGTTGGCGAATCTGTTCGGCCAGCGGTTTCGGCGGGGCAATTCCGTTGTCCAGCAGAAGTTTGATGCCGTTGTATTCGATGGGGTTGTGGCTGGCGGTGATGACGGCTCCGCCCTGACATCCGAGATGACGGACCATCAGGCCTGCTGCAGGGGTCGAACAGATTCCCAAATCGATGACGTCCGCGCCGGCACTGCAGAGGCCGGACGCTGCGGCGGCGGCAAACATTGCACCACTGATGCGGGAGTCCCTTCCTAAAGCAACGACGGGTTTACCGACAGCGCGGCCCCACTGCTCATTGAGGAATGTCCCGAAGGCTGCGCCGTACAACGCGGCCGTTTCCGGAAAGAAGTTCTCTCCAACCAGGCCCCGCAATCCGCTGATGCTGATAATCAATTCCTGCTTCATAATCTTTGTTCTCAGAAGATGACAGATTCCGTTTTGAGAGTTTGAAATCCATATTTTATTCAATTTTTGGACGGTTGGAAACGGCTTTGTTAGAAAAAAAGACAAACGGACACTCTCCCTCGATTTTGGACCGGAGTGGAGAGTTTTTTTACCGCGGATTATATTGGACTATAGGACCACGAATTTGAAAAATGAAGAATTACGAATTAAGAATGAAGAAAGAACGGGCGGAGGATTTCTTTCAACCGACCGACTTTGGAATTGGGGGAATCCAGTTCAATGTGGACGCGGTTTTTTAAAAAAACGGCGGCGGTTCCTCTACTCACATTATGTTCAATAAGTCTTTGAAAAGAAGGAGGTTAGAAGGATGTCCCGGATGAAGGGAACAGGAAACTCGAAAAAAATAAAAGAAATTTTTTGAGTATCCCTTGACAAAAAGACAAGAATGTACGATAATAGCAACCGGTTGCTTTGAATAGATTGTTGTTGTTGGAAAGAAAAGGGGGCCGTTACTCTTTGGCAAAGGGGTATGGAAATGAGACAAAAGAGGATAAGACGAAAAGCATTCACCCTGATTGAGCTGCTGGTGGTGATAGCGATTATTGCCCTTCTGCTGTCGATTCTGATTCCGTCGCTGCGGGCGGCCAAG